>Ga0335085_10000336_pt1 | contig 138135 bp, 128 predicted proteins | sample Lox_Sample_45_FD_206712 | JGI IMG/M metagenome (GOLD analysis project Ga0335085, IMG submission 206712) | Soil microbial communities from Loxahatchee National Wildlife Refuge, Florida, United States - Lox_Sample_4.5 | ecosystem: Environmental > Terrestrial > Soil > Wetlands | place: USA...
CTGTCAGAGATGAACCAGCCCGGCCCGGCCAGGATGTGGGTGTTTATTGAAGAAAGTCCAGCCACCGTTGATGACTGCTTTTTTGCTAACGATCCTGCGAAGCCGAATCTTTGGTATAATAGTCCGGCGGTTCTGCATGGCAATGTCAGCGTGCTGGCGTATGCCGATGGACATTCCGAAGCCCATCGGTGGACGGACGGCAACATGATCGGCGATAAGAATCCACAGTTTCCACCGGGAGGCAATGTTCCGGCTGATCCCAATTCCGGCGATTTGGCGTGGTTTTTTTCTATAACCACAACTCACAATTAGCCGGTTGCCATCAGCGGGAATTTCCGAAGGGCGCTTGGTCAATTAGGTTGTCGGGTTCCTTGCCGTGAACGCCCCGGTCGCGGCTATCTTGCTTCCGAGGGTCTTCGGTCAAACTGGCCGGTAACCACAGCCCAACATCTTTCCGAAAATGCTGGCGAATATTTTCTTCGCTGCGCAAATCGCAACAGGCTTTTCCACGCCGACGATTTTGGAGCAATTTAATTTTCACGAATAAAATCAGGCACTTAGGCGTTTTCGGTGACCTTAAAATTTCCGTTGGCATTGCCGTTGCTTAGCGCGTCGCAACGCAGGCTGGCTCCGGCTTCCGCCGGAGTGTGGCCTGATTACACTGAAAAAATATGAAGAAAATTGAAGCGATCATCAAACCGTTCAAACTCGAGGAAGTGAAGGACGCCCTCAGCGAAATCGGCATCGAAGGCATGACCGTGACTGAGGTCAAGGGGTTTGGCCGCCAGAAAGGCCACACCGAAATTTATCGCGGCAGCGAATATACCGTGGATTTCCTGCCGAAGATAAAAATCGAACTGGTCGTGGCCGACGGCCAGGCGGACGCCGCAGTGGGCGCCATTGTCCGGTCCGCCAAGACCGGCAAAATCGGCGACGGCAAGGTGTTTGTGGCCGCTGTCGAACAGGCCGTGCGGATCCGGACCGAAGAGAAAGGCGAAGCCGCCGTTTGAGTCCCTAAACCAACTTGAATCTCATCCAAATCAAAACCATGAAACGATATCTTTTAACTATCGCTTTAATTGCCACCACTGTGTCTGGCTCTTTGTCGTCTTGGGCCGATGGCACGAATGCCATGGCAATGGCTACCAACGCTATGGCGTCTGCGGCTGCACCGGCCACCAACGCGCCCCCGCTGCCCGCTGCTTCGCTGGATCAGCGCGTTTCAGCGCTGGAAGCTTACATTGAAAACGGTGATCCGTCGGCTCCTTTGAAGGACACGAACGGAAACATTACCGTGCAGGATCCCATCATGAGCAGTCTCGTAAACAGCACGGGGGGCGCGGCCCCTTATCCGGGACCCGGGCACAATGCTTGGCTGCTGACCAGCACGGCGTTGGTGTTGTTCATGACCCTGCCCGGTCTGGCATTGTTCTATGGCGGTCTCGTCCGCAAAAAGAACGTGTTGTCCGTGCTCGCCCAATGCTTTCTGATTACCGGCCTGGTGACCATCCTCTATGTCATCTGCGGTTATGGAATGATCTTTGGCGGCACCGGCGCGGCGGCGAAGGAAGACTGGATTCCTGCCATCATGGGCAGCCCGTTCATCTGCTGGATGATGAGCAACGTTACTTCCGCCCCGAATGGCAACTATTCCTATTGGGTTTCCGAAAACGTTTTCGCCATGTTCCAGATGATGTTTGCCATCATCACCCCGGCGCTTATCGTGGGTTCGATTGCGGAACGCATGAAGTTCAAGGCCATCCTCGTGTTCATGACCCTGTGGATGTTGATTGTGTATTTCACTCAAGGCCACATGGTTTGGGGCATCAACGGCCTGATGAACGGCTGTTGGAACGCCAACGCGAAAATCCACGGTCTTGACTTCGCCGGCGGCACGGTCGTGCACATGTCCTCCGGCTGGTCCGGTCTGGTCTTGTGCATCATCCTGGGCAAACGCCTGGGGTTCCCGAAAGAACCCATGCCACCACACAGCATCGTGCTGACTTACATCGGGGCGTCGATGCTCTGGGTGGGTTGGTACGGATTTAACTCGGGCAGCGCAGTGGCGGCGGACATCATCGCGGCCAATGCGTTCACCACCACGACGATTGCCACAGCGGTCGGGTCCTTTGTGTGGCCGATGTGGGATTGGATTGTCAAAGGCAAGCCCACGGTGCTGGGCTTCTGCTCCGGGGCGGTCGCCGGACTGGTGCTCATCACACCGGCTTGCGGTTACGTCCTGCCTTCGGGCGCCATCTGGATCGGTATCGCCGCCGGCTCCATTCCGTGGTTCTTCTGCTACAAGGTCAAGGGCTGGCTGGGGATGGACGACGCGCTGGATGCGTGGAGCGTTCATGGCATCGGCGGAATGTGCGGGGCCATTATGACCGGCATGTTCGCCCGCAACGCGGCCAACCCGAACATGGCCACGAACCTGAAGGCTTATGTCACCGACAGAATCTTTCAGCCGCAGTTGTGGGAACAGTTGAAAACCGTTGGTGTTTCGCTGGTGTTGTTCATCGTGGGCACGATTGTCATTGCTTTCATTACCAAGGCGCTGGTCGGTTTGCGCCCGACCGAGGAGGTGGAAGTCGCGGGCCTCGACATCAATGAGCATGGTGAGGAGGGCTACGTCGGTTAAACGAAAAAAATGCTCGACGCTGCGCCGGTTGTTGGCGAAAGTCACGTCCGGCGCAGCGTTCGGTTTCGACTGCAATTAACAGACAGATAAACAATCAACTACCGTTTATTGAAATATGGCAACACCCAAGAGCGTTATTGAAATGGCAAAAAAGGCTGGCGCGAAAATGGTGGACATCAAGTTCGTGGACACCTTCGGCACCTGGCAGCACTTCAGTTCTTCCATCAACGAATTGTCCGAGGAAACTTTCGCTGAAGGCATTGGTTTTGATGGTTCATCCATTCGTGGTTGGAAGAGCATCGAGGCCAGCGACATGCTCGCCATGCCCGACCCGGATTCCGCGTTCATTGATCCTTTCATGGCTGTGCCGACGCTTTCTCTCACCTGCACCGTTGCCGAGACCGGCACGATGGAGTCGTACAGCCGCGACCCGCGCGGCATTGCACAGAAGGCGGAAAAATATCTTGTCTCCACCGGCCTTGGCGACCAGGCCTTCTTCGGACCGGAGGCCGAATTTTTCATCTTCGACAACGTCCAATTTGATTCCAAATGCAACGGCACGTTTTACAGCATTGATTCCGACGAAGGCATCTGGAATACGGGCCGCGACGAAATGCCCAACCTCGGCAATAAAATCCGCCACAAGGAAGGTTATTTCCCGGTCGCGCCGCTGGACACCCAGCAGGACATTCGCACCGAGATGGTGCTGACGATGGAACAACTTGGCGTGGTCGTGGAGAAGCAACACCACGAAGTTGCCACCGCCGGCCAGGCGGAAATTGATTATCGTTTCAGCACGCTCGTGACCGCGGCGGACTGGATGATGATTTACAAATACGTCGTCAAAAACATCGCCCGGAAGCACGGCAAGACCGCCTGTTTTATGCCCAAACCGCTCTTCGGCGACAACGGCTCCGGTATGCACACCCACCAGAGCATCTGGAAAAAGGGCAAACCGCTGTTCGCCGGCAACGAATACGGCGGGCTCAGCAAAATGGCCCTCCATTACGCCGGCGGGCTGCTCAAGCACGCCAAGGCCCTGTGCGCCATCTGCAATCCCACCACGAACAGCTACAAACGCCTCGTGCCCGGATACGAAGCGCCGGTCAATCTGGCCTACTCGGCACGCAATCGCAGCGCCGCCGTCCGCATCCCGACCTACAGCGAAAGTCCCAAGTCCAAACGCCTCGAATATCGTCCGCCGGACCCGGCAGCCAATCCGTATCTCGCCTTCGCCGCGTTGCTCATGGCGGGTTTGGACGGCGTTGAAAACAAGATCAATCCCGGCGAGCCGCTCGACAAGAACATCTACGAGTTGCCGCCCGAAGAATTGAAGAAGGTTCCGAACGTGGCCGGCAGCCTTTCCGAAGCCATCGAATGTCTCGAGAAAGATTACAAATTCCTGCTCAAGGGCAATGTCTTCACCGAAGACTTCCTGGAAATGTGGATTTCCAACAAGCGGAAGGAGCACGACGCCATCCGCCTGCGCCCGCATCCGTACGAATTCTACATGTATTACGACGTGTAAAAGTGTTCAGGAGGAGGAACTGGGGAACGGCGTGGACCGAATGGTCTGCGCCGTTTTTGTTTGTTTTTGGTGGGGCGAGCGGCCTCGCGAACCGATGCTCAAAAATTGTAGGAGACGACATGAGGAGTCTCTAATTTCATCTTGTCAGAATGACTCTCGCGACCTCGACTCCTACACTATTTCAACTTCTGGGCCAATTCTTCCCCCAAAGCCGCAGCTTCCGCAATCGGCCGCTTGCCTTCGGCGCGCTTGGCCGGGCCGCTGCGGAATGACACGGCGCGCATCTGCATTCGGTTATCTTCAATTTCAGCGTAGGCGGCCACAGGACTCTGGCAGCCGCCGCCCATCGCGTGCAGAAACGCGCGCTCGGCGGTCACGCATTGAAACGTATTGAAGTGATTCAGCCGTTCGCAAATTTTGGCAACGCGCTCGTCATCCGCGCGAATCTCGATGCCAATCGCGCCCTGTCCCACGCACGGCAACATCACTTCCACATCAAGAATCGTCGCCAGCAAACCGTCCGGCACCGCGTCGCCTTGCAGTTTGCCTTCGGGTGTGACCCGGAAATTCAGTCGGGTCAAGCCGGCCAGTGCGAGCACGGTTGCGGCCAATTCACCGCGTTCGGCGACCTTTTGCATTCGCGTGGTCACGTTGCCGCGAATTTCCACGACATTCAAATCCGGCCGCGCGGCGAGCAATTGTTCTTTGCGTCGCGTGCTGCTGGTCGCGATGGTCGCCTTGGGCGAAAAGTCTTTCAACGTCGTGTGCGGTTGATAGCCGCACAATGACGATTGGCCCGGAGTCCAATCTACCGGTTGAGGGTCGAGGGTTGAGAGTTGAGATAGGTATTCGGCGGAACGGTAAATCAGCACGTCGCGGACGTCGGCGCGTTTGGGCGTGGCGACGAGTTTGAGGCCGGCGGGCAAGTCGGTCGGCAAATCCTTCAGGCTGTGCACGGCCAGATCCGCCTGGCCTTTGACGAGCGCCACTTCAAGTTCTTTCGTGAACAAACCTTTCGGCAGGCCTTCGCCTTTTTTGGCCATCGATGCTTTCTGCAATTTATCGCCGGTCGTTTTGATGATTTTGAGTTCGAATCGCAGCCGGGGAAACGCTTCACGGCAGTGCGCCGCAATCAGGTTGGCCTGGGCAAGCGCCAGTGCGCTGCCGCGCGTAGCAATGATGGTTGGTCGTTCCATTTTAAAACGACGATTGAGAATCGAGAATTGAGGATGGCGAGGTGCTGGTTCTCTCTTCCATCTTCCATTCTCTATCTTCGCTTTTAAGCAACAGCCCCTTCACCTTTTCGGCAATAATCGCTTCGCAGTGCGCAATTTCCTCTTTGCGCTGCTTGAGATAGCCGTCGGCGACGGCCTGCAAATCATCAATGTTGTAGAGGTAAACGTTCTCCAGGAAATTCACTTCCGGATCAATGTCGCGCGGCACGGCGATATCAATCAACAACAGCGGCCGGTGATGCCGCAATTTCATCAACGGCTCGAGGTTCACACGGTCGAGGATGTGATGCGGAGCGGCAGTGCTGCTGATTACGATGTCGATTTTTCCGAACTCCGCGCCCCAATCGCCGAAGGGCACGGCGCGTCCGCCCAGTTCCTGGGCCAGCGCCAGCGCCCGATCGTGCGAACGATTGGCGACAATAATACTGCGCGCGCCACGCGAGAGCAGGGCGCGGGCGGTTTTTTCACTCGTGTCGCCGGCGCCGATGACCATGACTTCGCGATTTTTGAGCGAACTGAAAATTTTCTCCGCAAGTTCGACCGCGACTGATGCCACCGACACACTGCCGCGCTGGATGTTCGTCTCCGTGCGGACGTGTTTGGCGACGTTGAACGCGCGTTGGAAGGCCTTGTTCAGCCGCGCGCCTGTGTGGCCGTGCCGGTGGGCCAGCGCGTAAGCCTGCTTGAGCTGGCCGAGGATTTCGGTCTCGCCCAGCACCATGGAGTCCAATCCGCATGCCACTTTGAACAGATGCTGCAGACTTTGCGGTTCGGCGAAGGAATAAAGCTCGTCGCCTCCAAATTGAGCTCCCTCGCCCCGCCCAGGCGCGGAGAGGGCAGGGGCGAGAGGAGTTGAATCATTTAAGACGGCCTCCTCTCCCCGGCCCTCTTCTCGTTGAGGAGAGGGAGAAACACGCTGCATCTGGCTCGCTATCTCGCCCCACCGGAGCAGGAAACTTCTCAATTCCGCGGCAGCAGCATCAGGCGTGAGCGCCGTCGCGCCGTAGATTTCCACCCGATTGCAGGTTGAAAGAATCACCGCCTCGTCGGCAACGCCAGATTTGCGCAGTAACGCGAGCGCGTCGGGGATTTTCGCCTCGGCAAAGGCGAACCGTTCCCGCAATTCCACGGGCGACGAATGGTGGCTCAGGCCGAGGACGACGATGCTCATTTGAAGAGTGTGACAGGTGACACGTGACAGGTGGCACGAGGAATCCAGCATGGGCCGAATTCTTGCCACACGTCACTTGTCACTTGCCACTTGTTGTTCATGGATGATGCAGCGGTGAAAGCAGGTTGGTGCCCCAGAAGGTCAGGAGCAGAAACACAAACGCCGCGATGATGCTGACGGCAAACCCGCGATTGGAAGGCACGCGCACCCAGCGCAGGACCAGCAACGCCAGATACACCGCCCACATGAAAACAGACCACATCACTTTGGGATCCTGCCAGTAATTCGTATTCTCGCGGCGGGGCAGGAAATGGCCGGCTCCCAGCCCAACGGTGAAAAAGACGAAACCGGCGAGCACCAGCCAGCCCGTGATGCTCTCGAGCCGTTGAATCGGCGGGAGCAGAGACAGCACCGCGCGAAGTTTGTGGAATTTCAGGTCATGTTGTTGGGTCAGAAACATCACGGCCGCCACCGCGCCGAGGCCGAACGCGCCGTAGGCCAGTAGAATCGTCGCTGCATGAAAACTGAGCAACGCGCCCGAGAATTCCGGTTTCGGTCCGCGCGGCGGATCGAGGGCGGGCATCAAGGCGAACACGCCGATGGCGAACAACACCGGTGAAGCAAACGCGCCGAGAAACCGCAGCCGCGGCAGCAGTCCGACAATAAGATAGGCTGCGACGAAGGCCCAGGCAAAGAACGTCGTGGCTTCGTAAAGATTATTCACGGGGCATTGGTTGAGGGAGAAGCCGCGTTTGAACATGGCGACGGTGTGCAACGCGAAGGCGGTCAGCAACAGGTAATAATTCACGTGGTCATCCTTGCGAAAACCCAATCGCCACAGGAAAACCGAATACACGGCGCTCAATCCGTAAACCATCACGGCGAGCAGAAAGAAATGCCGGTCAGTGAACCAAGCCATGTTGACAGGTTAAACCACAGTGGACGATGGGCAAGCGGCAATTCAAAACGGAATTTAACGCAGAGGCGCAGAGGCGCGGAGAATGCCGCGGGTCATCAAAAAGGCCAACCAATGTTGGGTCCACGTCGCGAACGAATTTGACGCCGATATCCTTCGCAGACCCTCTTTGCGCGGCAGCAAACTCAATAAAGAAGTGCACTCAAAAGAAACTGACCAGCCAATTTCAGTATAAGTAATTCCCATTAAGTGACTTAGAACACAATAAAATTTCTGGAACATTTTTGAAAGAACCGCCCTTGTTCGCACGAGTTATGTGTGGATGAATTGTTATTCGGGAGAAAACAAGCGGTTGAGCATGAAACAATATTAACTATGAAAACCAAACGAAATCTGATCCAAATTGGGCTGCTGTGTGCGGCAATGCTGCAAGCAGTCGCCAGCGGAGCACAACCCTTGACCAAGGTAGCAGAAGGATGGGGTCACAGCCTGTTTCTCAAGAGCGACGGCAGCTTGTGGGCCATGGGTTACAACGCTTTTGGCCAATTGGGTGATGGCACTTACGGGACTAACGCCCCCTATGGAACCAACCGGCCCGAGCAGATCGTGTCCAACGGCGTCACGGCCATTGCCGCAAGCGATTGGAGCCTGTTTGTCAAGAGTGACGGCAGTCTGTGGGGTATGGGCTTGAACGACCTTGGCCAATTGGGCGACGGTAGTTACAATGACACTAACCGGCCCCAGCAGATTGTGGCCGGGCCTCCGGGCTACAATCAAATTTCCATTCATCTATTGAATGCTGGCAATGCGCGTTTGTCCTTTGTGGGCATTGCCGGAGCAAACTATGCGTTGGATTCTACATTCAACTTATCACCCGCTAACTGGATGCCGCTGACGACCAATTCCGCCAATCCAGGCGGAGTGCTGGTGTTTACCAACACGCCGGACCCGGCCGAGAGCCATTTCTGGCGTATTCGCGCAGTGCCATAGTGTTTGCGGACCCGGTTTCACAGATCTGCGATTAAGAACAAGACTATGAATCCAATATCCGAGAATTGCAGCGCTCCGCCCAGACGCCGTTACTCTGAATCCCTGCCTTGCAATTCGGCCGTGTCGCCTTTAGTCTCGCATTTGGTCACACGCCCGGTATGAGCTACACCGTGGATTATCTTCGCTCGGAAGGCGCGGCGCAGAACTTCGAGGTGAGCGCGCTGGTCAACTGCATGGTGCAGGACGCCATCAAGCTCAGCGCCAGCGACCTGCACATCGAGCCGTGGGAAAAAGCCATCGCGGTGCGCGCGCGAGTCAACGGCGTGCTGGTCCAGGTGGCGCACCTGCCGCTGGAATTGCTGGACAAAATTTCGATGCGCTTCAAGGTCATGGCCAACCTGGTCACCTACCAGGCTGGCACACCGCAGGACGGCGCGGCGGCGGGCGGACCGGAATTGGAGGGTGTTCAGTTGCGCATCTCGATTTTTCCCACCACCCGCGGTGAAAAAATCGTCATCCGCCTGTTCGACCCGCGCGACCGGCGGTTTGATTTAAATACGCTCAACTTCGACGACGCGGCGTTGAAAGGGCTGTTGCGCCTGTTAAAGCGGTCCAGCGGGCTGCTGCTGTTCACCGGCCCCACCGGTTCGGGCAAGACCAGCACGATGTATTCGGCCCTCTGCCACATTATCCAGCGCGACGGCAGCAGCGTGAGCATCAGCACGGTCGAAGACCCGGTCGAGTTCAACCTGCCGATGATCAGTCAGACACAGATCAATCCGGCACAGGAATTCACCTACGCCATCGCTTTGCGCAGCATCATGCGGCAGGACCCGCAAATCATCATGGTGGGCGAAATCCGCGACCCGGAGACGGCGGCCATCGCTGTGCAGGCGGGGCTGACGGGACATCTGGTGCTCAGTACGATCCACTCCGGGCGGTCAGCGGGCGCGTTCACGCGGCTGATCAACATGGAAATCGAACCGTTCATGCTCGCGTCATCCGTCCTCGGCGTGCTCGGGTTGCGGCTGGTGCGCTGCAATTGTCCGGAGTGTTCCGAGGACTATGAGCCCGATGCAAGCCAGCTCCGCGTGCTGCCGGAGGACTTGCGGTCCGAGGCGCAGTTCCGGCACGGCGTGGGTTGCGCACGTTGTGCGCGCACCGGTTTTTCCGGTCGCCTGCCGGTGACCGAATTGCTGGTCGTGGACGAACCGTTCCGCGAAGCGGTCCTGAAGAAAAATTCAACGTCGGCCCTCGAAGAAATTGCGATTCAGGAGGGCATGCGTACGCTCTGGCAAAACGGCCTGCACCGAGTCATCAAAGGCCAGACGTCGTTGGAAGAAACCGTCCGCGTGCTGGCCGCGGACATGATGTAGCAAGAAAGAACGCAGCGGCTCCTCGGCGGAGAGCAGCATTTAGATTTTTCAGTGCATCCGGTGGTCTGCTGACCGCCGCTATGTTGAACCAGGATTGGGAAAAGGCCGCAAGTGTGACCTTGCCAAACGCGCCGGCGTTTTGTTCTAATCCGCCCGTGCTTAACCAACAGACCTTGAATCGTTCCGCCAGCTTCTCCGGCATCGGCTTGCACAGCGGCAACCGGGTGAACATGACCATCCTGCCCGCCCCCGCCAACAGCGGTGTCCGCTTTCGCCGCGTGGACCTCGAAGGCAAACCGGAAATCGAGGCGCGCGTGGAAAATGTCGGCGAGACCACCCGCTCGACCACGCTCGCCAAGGGCAACGTCAAAATTCATACCGTCGAACACGTCCTCGCCGCGCTGGCGGGTTATGGCATTGACAATGCCGTGGTCGAACTGGACGCCAACGAGCCACCCATCGCCGACGGCAGTTCGCGCGAGTTCTGCAAAATCATTCAGGAAGCCGGCATAGCGCCACTGGCCGAGAAGCGCGAACCGTATTTGCCGGTCGAGCCGATTGAGTTGCAGCTGGGTGAGACGACGATGACGCTGTTCCCTGATGAAACTTTCAAAATCACCTGCACCAGCGCGGACAAGAAGGGCCGGTTCACCCAGTTTTTCAGCACCGAAATCACGCCCAAAACCTGGGAGAAGGAGTTGTCGCACGCGCGGACGTTTTGCTTTTACGAGGAAATCGAGTTCCTCATCAAGAACGGCCTGATCAAGGGCGGCAGCCTGGAAAACGCCATCGTCATCCGCGATGACGCGGTGCTGACGACCGAGCCGCTGCGGTATGCCGAGGAGTTCGTCCGGCATAAAATGCTCGACATCGTCGGCGATTTGTCACTGCTGGGCCGGCCGGTGCGCGGGCATTTGATAGCGGTCAAGCCGAGCCACGCAGCGAATTGCGAACTGGTCCGGCATGTGGTCGCGCAGATGCAAAAGCCACTTCGCGCTGCGCAGACGTTCGCCCCGCCGCCGCCCAAGATGGCCGCGCCCGCGCCGTTGGTGGCTGAAGGTGGCGCAATGGACGTCGAGCAGATCATGAAATTGCTGCCGCACCGCCCGCCGTTCCTGCTGGTGGATCGGGTGCTGAAAATCGAAGGCAGCAAAATCGTCGCCGTCAAAAACGTGACGATGAACGAGGCCTATTTTCAGGGACATTTTCCCGGACACCCCATTATGCCCGGCGTGCTGCAGCTTGAGGCAATGGCGCAGGTCGCCGGCATTTTGCTGCTGCAACAGATTGAAGACAGGGGTCAGATGGCTTATTTCATGTCGGCTGAAGACGTAAAATGGCGCAAACCGGTCGTGCCGGGCGACACTTTGATCATCGAGGTGGAGATGACAAAAACGCGGGGCAAGATCGGCAAAGCCAAAGGGGTTTGCAAGGTCGGCGGAGAGCTTGTGAGTGAAGCCGGAGTCACCTTCATGCTCCGCGATGCGTAAAATGATTCACCCTTCGGCCATAATCCATCCCAAAGCGCAAATCGGTTCCGGTTGCGAGATCGGCCCCTATTGCGTCATCGGTGAACACGTGACGCTTGGCGACGGATGCAAACTCCATTCCCACGTCGTCGTTGATGGCCACACGAAACTTGGCCAGGCGAACGAGGTTTTTCCGTTTGCCAGCCTCGGGTTGAAGACCCAGGACTTGAAATGGAAGGGCGGCGTCACGCGCACCGAAATCGGCGACCACAACACCTTCCGCGAATGTGTCACCATTCACAGCGCGACCGGCGACGGCGAGGTCACGCGTATCGGCTCGCACAATCATATTCTCGCTTATTGCCACATCGCGCACAATTGCATCCTGGGCGACCACATCATCATGTCCAACGTCGGGACGCTTGCCGGCCACGTGACGGTGGAGGACCGGGCAGTGGTCGGCGGGCTGGTGGCCGTGCATCAATTCTGCCGCATCGGGAAACTGTCCATGATGGGCGGCTGCTCAAAAATCGTGCAGGATGTGCCGCCGTTCATGATTGTGGACGGCAATCCCGGCGAGACGCGCACCATCAACAAGGTCGGCATGGAACGCAATGGGATTTCCGAAGACGCCCAGAACGCCTTGCGTGCAGCTTACAAAATTTTGTTCCGCGAAGGACTGACGATTCCGAACGCATTGACGAAGATTGAGAGCGAATTGCTCCCGCTGCCCGAAATCAAACACCTTGTCCAATTCATCCGCGCCAGCGAACGCGGCATCAGCAAGTAGTGCCAGGGCAGGGACGGCTCGCCGAGCCGACAGTCCGGGAGCGGGAACGTCCGCCGGCCGCTGCGGCGAAGCGACCCAGGCGCTCGACTCATGAAGATATTCCGCCCACCGAACGAAAAGCGGCAAATTTAGTTCTGGAAAGTGGAGGAGCTTTTCTGCACAGTATCTACCCCGTTAATTTATGGATGTTAAACTTCCCAAGTTGGGTGAAGGCGCGGATTCCGGCGTCGTCGTGAACGTCTTCGTGAAGGAAGGGGATGCGGTCGCCAGGGACCAGGCCATCCTGGAACTGGAAAACGAAAAGGCCGTGGCGTCGATTCCCTCCACGGCGGCCGGCGTCGTTTCGAAAATTTATGTCAAACCCGGCGACAAAATCAGCGTCGGCCAGCGCCTGATTTCATTGGGCGGCGGTGGACCGGCTGCGGACGCCGCGCCGGCGGCCCAAGTGGCGCCGGCGTCTCGCCTGCCAGCCGCAGACGAGGACGAGCCCGAGAACGGTGATGAGGACGAACAAACTTCCGCGGCTGCGCGCACGGCCGCGCCGGTTGCGTCGCCATCCCTGCGCAAGCTTGCCCGCGAGTTGGGCATCGATTTAACCCGAATCCGCGGCAGTGAGGCCGCTGGCCGCATCGGCATCGGCGACGTCCGCGCTTACATTGCGCGTTTGCAGAAGACGACGGAAAAACCCAGACCCGCAGCCGCAACCAGTGAACCGGTAAAACCGGTCGCGGAACAAATTGATTTCTCCCAGTGGGGACCGGTGACCAAGAAGCCGGTGACGCCGCTGCGCCAGGTCATCGCGCGCCGAATGGCGGAAAGTTGGACCACAATTCCACATGTCACGCAATTTGATGAGGCGGATTTCGCGCAATTGAATGCGGTGCGCAAAAAGTTCATTCCGGATTACGAAAAGAAAGGGGTCAAGCTTACGCTCACGCCGTTCGTGCTCAAGGCGCTGGTCGAGACGCTGAAGCAACACCCGATTTTCAATTCCAGTTTTGACGAAGTCGCCAATGAAATTGTGCTCAAGGAATATTTCCACATTGGCATCGCGGTGGACACGGAACAGGGCTTGATTGTGCCGGTCATCCGCGATGTGGACAAAAAGTCCATGCTCGAACTGGTGAAGGAGCTCGAACAGCTTGCGCAGAAGGCGCGCGATCGGAAAGTGACCGCCGAGGAGCTCAAAGGCGGCACGTTCACGATTTCCAACCAGGGCGCCATCGGCGGCGCGCAGTTTACGCCCATCGTGAACAAGCCACAGGTGGCCATCCTCGGTCTGGGCCGGGGTGCGATGAAACCCGTCGTGCACGAAGGCAAGGTGGAGGCGCGCCTGATGACGCCGCTGGCCTTGTCTTACGATCACCGGGTGATTGACGGCGGCGAAGCAGCGCGGTTCATCGTGGATTTGGTAAAAGCGCTGGAAAACTTCGGCGAGAAGATGGTGGAGATGTGAGGCGAGTTGAAACCAGAAGTCACGCTCGCCCTCACCCCGGCCCTCTCCCCCGGGGAGAGGGTGAAGTTAGCGGCGCCGGTTGGCAATGGGTTTGCCATAATCGCAGTCGCCGCGTTTGTGAAATTCGACTTAGAATGAGTTCGATGGCCACTAACTTTCATATTTCAAAAGCGCGGTGGGTGACTCTCCCTCTCCTGGGAGAGAGGGCCGGGGTGAGGGTGGAAGTATTTTACTGACATATTTCTGTATGGATCCGATTAAAACTCAAATCGTCGTGGTCGGCGCCGGACCGGGCGGGTACGCGGCGGCGTTTTACGCCGCCGACCTCGGCAAGAAAGTCATTCTCGTCGAACGCGAGAAGCGGCTCGGGGGCGTCTGCCTCAATCGCGGCTGTATACCGTCGAAAGCGCTGCTTTACGCCACGCACCAGATCAGCACGGCAAAGGAATCCGAGCATCGCGGCATCACGTTCGCGCCGCCGACGGTTGATTTGTCGAAACTCCGCGCGTGGAAGGAATCCATCCTGGAAAAACTAGGCGGTGGCGTTGCCACGCTGGCCAAGATGCGCGGTGTGCAGGTGATTCAAGGGCGTGGATATTTTGAAGGCTCGGAAACACTGCGAGTCGAGACGGAGCAGGGGCAGCAATTTGTCCAGTTCGAACAGGCCATCCTCGCCGTCGGTTCCCTGGCGGCCATGCCGAAGGTGTTCGACCTCGGCAACCCGCGCATCATGACCTCCACCGAAGCGCTTGAAGTCGAGGACATCCCGGAAAATCTGCTGGTCGTTGGGGGCGGTTACATCGGTATGGAGCTGGGCACGGTCTATGCCGCGCTCGGAAGCAAAGTCATCGTCGCCGAGGCGCTCGACAACGTGCTCACCGGCGCGGATTCCGACCTCGCCCGGCCCGTCGTGGCCAATGCGAAAAAGATGTTCAAGGAAATCCGGCTCAAAGCGAAGGTCGTGAATATGGCCACCGCCGGCAAGCAAATCAAAGTCGAGATGGAATTCAACGGCCAGAAACTGTCCGAACTTTACGATCGTGTGTTGGTGGCCGTCGGGCGCGTGCCGAACAGCGCCGACCTCGGCCTTGAAAACACCAAAGTTGAATTGGACGAGAAAGGTTTCGTAAAGGTCAACGAGCGCCAGCAGACCAACGACCCGCACATTTACGCCATCGGCGACATCGCGGGCGGCATTTTGCTGGCGCACAAGGCGCACAAGGAAGCTCGCATCGCCGTCGAAGTCATCAATGGAGAAAACAGCGCGTTCGAACAAGTCATCATCCCGGCCGTGGTGTTCACCGACCCGGAACTGGCGTGGTGCGGCTTGACTGAAGCTGAGGCGAAAGAACGCGGCGTCAAGTATGAGGTGGCGAAATTCCCGTGGTCGGCGTCGGGCCGGGCGCTGTCCTTCGACCGCACGGACGGCCTGACGAAGATGTTGATTGATCCTGAAAGCGACCGCGTGATGGGCGTGGGCATCGTCGGGGCTGGCGCGGGTGAATTGATTGCCGAGGCCGTGCTTGCGCTGGAAATGGGCGCGACCGCCCAGGACATCGCGTTAAGCGTGCACCCGCATCCGACCTTGTCCGAGACACTGATGGAGTGCGCCGACGCCTTTTACGGCCACGCAACGCACACCATTTCGAAGAAAAGGGTGAAAGAATAAACTTCCTCGTCCCTCGTACTTCGTTGCCGGAAGGTTCAGCCGAAGTCGCCGGTCAAGGTCCAGTTCTTCCCACCCCGGGGAAGGCGCAGGCGCAAAAAACCAGCGCGCCGATGAACAGGAAGGTGCCGCCGAAGATGAGACAGGAAATTAAAAACAGATACGACGCACGCACCGTGCGAGTCATTTCGCGATGGATGTTACTGCCGTGAAGGATCGTGAAAGTCAGCCCGATGGGAATAAGAGTGTAAACCAACAATTCAGCCCATGGTGCGCCCAACAATTCCACCGCCGGGCTGACGACACAAAGCAGATACGCGGTGCAGGCCAGACAGGCGAACCAGGCGATCACTCCACCCAACTGCGTCGTCGACTGAATCTTCGTTGATGGCTCGGTTTGTTCCATAACGTTCAATCCGCTTGACCTGCAAAAATCTCACCCCGCTGGACGAGATTGTCAACTGCGCACACGGCAGATAAACCATACCCCACCAGATAGACACCGCACCGACTGGATTTGTATAACTGCGCTTGAAGATTGACCACGGCATCCTGCCTCCCAAGGACCATACTTTCGGCCATCAATCCCCAACCATCCTTGAATCTGCCGGCCAAACCGGTATAACGAGGTCATGCCGAACGATGCCTCGGAACATCCCGAAGAGCTTGGGCCCTTCCAAATCGTCATCCTCATCCTTTCGTTCCTCGTGCTGGGAATGCTCGTGGCCGATACCGTATTCAGCTTGCCGCCGGAGATTTCCGCCGTCCTGCGGAAAATTGATACGCTCATTTGCTTCGTCTTCATCGCCGACGTTTGCGTCCGGTTCTATCGAGCCAAATCGAAGTTGGTGTTTCTGAAATGGGGCTGGATTGACGTAATTTCCAGCATTCCGTACGTGCCCTGGGTGCGCTGGGGCCGGTTGGTGCGTTTGTTCCGCATCATCCGCCTGATCCGCGCCTTGCGGGCCACGCACAAAATCTCCGCCCTGCTGCTGAAAAATAAATTTCAGACCGGCGTGGCTTCGGTGGTTCTTACTTCCATTTTGCTCCTCGTGTTCGGGTCACTGGGAATTCTCATTTGCGAACAAACCGACCCGCAGGCCAATATCAAAGATGCCAACGACGCCGTCTGGTGGAGCGTGGCCACCATCACCACCGTCGGCTCGGCCGACAAATACCCGGTGACAACCGAGGGCCGGTTGTTGGCGATGATTGTCATGTTTTGCGGCGTCGGCTTGTTCGGCGGAATGAGCGGACTGGCTGTATCCTTCTTCATCGGCACCAAAGAACGAACGATCGTGGCCGAAGAAAATAAAATCCTGGCCCGGCTGGAGAAGTTGGAGGAAAAAATTGACCGCCTGAAACACGACGACAATTCTTCTGACCGCGGGTGACTCGGGTCACACGATTCCAAACTTTTCTCCCTCGCGGCCAATGAAATTGGGGGAGCGGGGTGGGGTGAGGCGGCGCGTAACTACAAAGATTCCAGCTCCGACAGGTTTTTTCCACACTCAATCTATGCCGAGTCGAAACGCAGTAAAGACCAGTCGTCGTTCGCCTCTCGACTCTCGGTTGGTTCAGTATATTATCGGTATCCATTGCCCGAGGGCATAACCCATGAAAACAGCCAGGGCAATGTCGCCGGCGCACCGCGACCCGTGACGCGCAGCTATCGCACTGAGAGCCGTACCCACCGACAGAATCAGCGCGAAGAGCGACATGAAGAATGCGAAAATATGCGCGCCGGCCGCCAAACCGCCGAGCCAGACCACAATAGTAAGCGCAAGGAAACTCCATCGCGGCATGCGCAGTTTGCTCGCGCCAGACACCAGCAAGAAGCCGATGATCATGAATGCAAAGTAGAGTGGTGTGCGCCGCCAGAACGGTATTATGCCAAGCCACGTGTCCGCAGTGAGGCTGATGGCAATGATGTAAATGGCCGGGATTAGCAATCCGCGCACCCACGTCCAGCCCGGCGGAAACGCGGGTACACAAAATGCCAGACCGAGCGCGCCCAAAATGCCGAGCGCCATGCCGGCCAGTCGCCAACGCCACCGTGTTGGCGGAACGGGTGGCGGCTTGCTCACCGCCGCGCATGCGGCTTCGACAGCCGGATTTACCATATAAGCGTCGTACGGCTCGAACGCGTGATCGCACCACGGGGAGAGCACGAGGCGCGCATCCGTCCGCGCTTGGAGCCGGGCAGGCGGAAAGGCTTCATCGAACCGGCCCGTCAGGAGGAGCAGGGGCGGGCCATGCTCGCCGAGGTTGGGCGAAGCCCCAACAGCGATGAAAAGTCGCGGATTCAGGTTTCCGTCGCGCACGCTTCCGGCACCCGCGTAGGCGCCCATCGAATGGCCGAGAAAAACGTCCACTGAGCCGAGCGAATGCACGATTTTATCCAATGTCGGCGCAGTTTCGTTGAATGAGAATGGTTGCGTTGATTGACCGTGTCCGGGAAGGTCAACGGCATAGCATTCAAATCCAGCGGCCGCGAGCGCTTCGCCGAAGCGAAACAGGGTCTCTTTCGAGGCGGTGATTCCGTGAGCGAGCAACGCGACCGGGTGCGGACCGGAACCGGAGGGAATAAATTGGAGCGCAGGAGTGTATCGGGCGAGCGTCACGGCTTTGACGCTGACACCGGGTTCAACGCGATGCGAAAGCGTCACCCCCGCGGCGAGGCACACACAGGCCGCAGCGATGCACCAGTTAGACCGTGCGCTCATGATGTTCGACGAACGGTATCAATTTGCTCCACTCAGGCGAAGCGAAAGATGTCTGACAGCGATTGTTACGGCGGATTTCGCGGATGACGCGGATTCCAAGCGCCGCTGCGGGGTGAAACTCTGTCGAGCCGCTTCCAACACCGCAGGTGACGGTGCTATTATACTCGTCGCCATATTTCACTGGACAAAGTTCGACGGTGGGTGTAACCAGCCAACCGGCGATTTATTAGTTAATCCGTGGAAACCACCGAACTACCTTTGGGCGCTTACCAGTACGACTTTATAAAGCGACTGGCTAATCACGAACTGAAAGGATAACACTATGCAACGGCCAACATCGGTGACTGTATTTGGTATTCTCAATATCGGGTTCGCTGTAGTCGGCTTCGTCAGCCTGCTGGTCACAATTCTGATGTTCGCGATGGTCAGGGACACGACCAACAATCCCGTGCTCCAACTCATCCATAACAATCCGGGTTACGCGGCATGGATGAACTTGTCCCTCGTGTTGGGGTTTCTAGCGAGGGCGGTCTTGCTGACGGCGGGCATCGGCTTGTTGAAGCTCAAACCATGGGCGCGGACGCTTTCGATTGTCTATGGCATTTATGAGATTGTTATGGTCCTGGTTGGCACGACGGTCAATTACGTTTTCCTGATGCAACCCATGCTTGAACAGGCCCACGGCAAGCAGGGGCCGGAAGCCGCGGCTGCGATCGGTGGGGCCATTGGTGGAACGGTGGGCGGTTGCTTCGGAATTATTTATCCGGTCTTGCTGCTGATTTTCATGATGCGTGCCAATGTGGTTGCGGCGTTCAGACCGCCGGCAACTGCAGTCGGCCAGCCATAGATACCGGCGCGATTTCACGGTGTTATGGGGATTGTCCGTTGGTGCGGCCGTTCGCCCCGGATTACTTTCGATCCCTCGGCGGTCAGACGCAGATACCAGTCTGGCGGCAGACCTTCGTAAGTGACGAAGTGACCTTGTGTGGGCGGTGAACTGGTAACCTTGAAAATGGCCGTGGCTTCGTCCACTTCGTCAAACATGCCCACGTAGGCCATGTCAAAACCGTCCCCGGCCGCATCGTAAAATTGTTTCCACAAGAAATCTCCACCGAGCCGTGGAATGTTGGATTGCCCCGGCGCGAGCCGTTTCAAATTGTCCCAACTGAAGCCCGGATACAGTTGCGGCAGATAAAACATCCCCGCTTTCGTGGCGGCGGCCAGATCATCCCGCCAATAAGCGGTCACTGCGTATTTGTTGGTCACGCCATTATGTACCACGGGCTCCCAATTCCCCGTATTCCACGGGCAGTAGCCATCAAAGCTCCGGTAAATGTTCGCCCACTCGCCCGTGGCGGCGGACCGCCAGGCCCACCAGCCGCTCCCGATCAACGTCACTCTGCAGGTCACGTTCGTCCTGAACCATGCGATGATTTGTTTGGGGACCGCGGTGTCGGGGAATCGTTCCGGATAAAACCCGAAAATCATCAACACCGGTTTGCTGTTGTGGTGCAGGTAACGCGGGTCTTGTGTGAGCTTGAGGTCGTCAACCAGGTAAACCCAATCGTTGGTCAACTGGCTGAACAGCGTGCGGTTGTTTGCGCCGGACATGTCATATTCAAGGCAGAAAACCCGCCCAGTGCGGTTCGCCGCTGCTCGCACGTTCCGCAGTACGTTGCTCTTCCAGGTCTGAACCTTGTCCGGCGGCGTCTGCGTGACGAAACGCTGTACGACTACGCCGTCAATGCCGTATTGCTGCATCCAGTCGAAATGTTTGTCCACCGTCTGCTGGTCCAGCGCGCTGTATAAATACGCTTGCGAACCGTCCGGAAAAGTGAATCCAGGCACGGCATATTTATGGGTGTATTCGCTCACATCCGGCCACATATCAAACGTGAGCATGTCGAGCGCGTTGGTCGCGGGCGGTTTCCTCCAGTGGCGATCCCAATGATCCCACTCCGTGCCGCCATCGCCACCGGCGCGGAACCAGCCTTGATACCCGCACAGGACTTTCTTGTGCAGCGTCGTCGCGTCCACCGGCTGGTTCGTACGGCTGCCGAATTCGGGCTGTAGCATAAGACCGAGGACAGCGGCCAAAGCGATCATGGCGTGAGGGTAGCAAGCACGATCTCAGACGGCAACGACGCTTACCCTGCGTGCCGCCTCAGCCGATGGAAATGACAGGTTGGCTGTTGGGCGTTAGTTGTCCGGTCTGTTTGGTGGCATGGTCATTTTGATGGAGGTTGTTTGTGCCCGTTTAATGACTCAATCCCCAGAATAACGAGGCATGTCGTTTCCACATTTGCCAGACCGATCTTTTGACCCGTCGTATCGTAGTCGGTTATCCAGCCGCCTGACTCATCCTGGAGGGCCAACAATTTATCCAGCAAGCCTGCGGGCAGTTTGGTTGGCGGCGACAGATGATTAGCGGCCAGCAGTGCCAGACCAAGCTTGTAGGTTGAATAACGATGGTCGTGCCGGGCGGCTGCGTCGAGGAACCCGTTGCCGTCCCACATTCCCATGGCTGCGTCCCAGTGTTGCCGGGCCGTCGACTGACGGCCTGTCGCGATGCAGGCCAGCAATTGGAGGTCGGCATATTTCTCCCAACCGTCGAAAACCCGGTCCGTCACTGCTTCGGTGCGGATGATTTTGTCACCGACCTGCCGCACGTCCACGAGTTGAGGCAGACGAAATGGCAATGGCTTTTCAACTTCGCCGAAGAGCAGTTCGATCTTGCCGGATTTCCAGATGCCTTCGCGGTGGATCGCGTCCATGATACGCTGCGCTGTTCTCGGGTGGCCGACCGCTAGCACCTTTGCGGCAAGGTAGTTGTCGTGAAAAAGCCAATAGACTTTCGCCCCGTGATACTCCGGTAGCAGACCCAGGTCAGGATCAACCAGGTTCACCAAAAAAGTCCGACCCTTTTGGGCCGCATCAGGCGGGGACGAGGCACATCTCCCTTCCACTGCCACGAACAAAAAGGCCATGCAGGTTGCGAGCATCGCGCGAGATGAAATCATCGAACGCATCATTTCTTTGTGTGATACCGCCAACAACGCACCCACAACATTGGATGCCGAAAATCAAGTTGTCAAAAGCTGAAACCAGAAACCGGAAAATCTGCGTTTATCGGCGACATCCCGCCTCCATACCATTTCGGCGAGGCGGGCTGCGGATGAACCGGTTGAACCTCCCTTTGTTCCCATTGTTTGCTTCTGTTGATGAAGTTGTTTCAGGCTTTCACGGGCCTGATCTCAAACGAATTGCGGCGCGTAGTCACGTGCGAACTCCGCAAATGATCGGGGCGCCCGGCCCAGAGCTCCCGGCACGCCCGGTTCAATTCCGGCCGCCTCGCCGCGGCGGTACATCGCGAATTCTTCAACCAGCCCGTCCGCCTGCCAGGCTGACCTGCCCAGGTCAACCAGGGCCGCGCGCATGGCATCGGGCGGCACATCGGTGAAAGTGATGGTGCGGCCGACGGCCTTCGACAGTTGGTGGGCCATCTGGGTGAACGTCAGAGCCGCCGGACCGGTGAGGGAATAGGTTTTATTGTCATGCGACGAGGTGGTCAGTGCCGCTACGGCAACGTCGGCCACGTCGCGAACATCCACAGCACTGATGTGCGCACTGCCGGCGGCGGCAAAGAACGCGTTCTGGTCCGCGATGCTTTGCCGGAAGTTCAACACGCCCTGCATGAAAAGGTTGGGCCGCAGAAACGTGTAGGTGAAACCGTAAGCCTGAATTGCCGCCTCGACTGCGGCGTGATATCGCAGGAACCGCCCGGGTGAATCCGTGTTCGCGTGCAACTGGGACAACTTCACGATGTGCCTGACGCCGCATTTCCGCGCCACATTCGCGAAAGTGATTTGTTGATGTTCGGCGTGGTGTGTCGAGTTGCTCAACAGAAATGCCCGGTCCACGCCTGAGCAAGCCCGGCGGATCGAAGTGCGGTCGTCGAAATCGCCTTTAACAAATTCGACGTGCGGCAACCATTTCGCGGCCGCCTTTTGCGGGTGGCGCGTGACCGCGCGCACCCGTATGCCTTGGGCAGACAACCTTTTGACGACCTCGCTGCCCACCGTTCCAGTCGCTCCTGTAATCAAAATCATTGTGCTTTGTCTCTGAATCAGCCGTGCGAATGCTTCACACGACGGTGCCGGAGTATTATAGCACAGAGCGCGCCGCGGGCGAACCGATGAAAGTGCCCGGTTTGAGCCTGCTGCGGTCGCAATCGCATTAACCGTTTCACCATTCGTGTCTTCAAATTCGCGCCGGATTCACGAGTTCGTGTGAAATTTCCCGGCATATGATTCCAGGAAACGAATCTGTTGCGGTGTCTCGCCGGCGAGGCTCTCGGCGGCGCGGACCCGATTGATTGCCGCCGCTGCGCTGTCACCTTGTGCGATCAGATACGTGGCAAGCATCGTGCCGGTCCTGCCCAGGCCGGCCTCGCAGTGAACGGCCACCGGGCGTTGCGCCGCGCGTTGTCCGGCCACGAAACGAACGAATTCCTCCGCCTGCTCGAGGGTGGGCGCGCCGCCGTCGGCAACCGGCAAACAAAGGAACGAGAAACCGCCCGACTCGTAAACCGAAGCATCGCTCGGAATATTGAGGAGCGAAACGACGGCGCGGACGCCAGCCGAGTGCAAATCGGCCAACTCGTCCTCGAACGCGGTCAACGCGCCGCCGCCGGCTAGGCGGCGGTCGGGATGGATGAACGGCATCGGCATCCCGGCCAGGACGCCGGGAATGATCCACCATAGCAGGTTCGATTTTGGCGCGTCGTTCATCGCGCGCGGAGTGAGTTACGCGGGCGATTTACGGCTCACGCCTGGCCGCGTTCACAGCTACTTCGGTCTTGATGGAATTGGCAATGTAACATTGCTCATGCGCCAGATGATGCAGATGCGCCTCTTCTTCCGCAGTGGGCAACTTCCCGCCGCCGTAGGCAATCCGTGGATGAAGTGTGATGGAACTTACCCACGGCACGCCTTTTTCGTTTTTGGTCATCACCCCCACCGCCTCGTCGTGGTAACTGTCCACCTGGAAACCTTGCCGGCAAGCCAGGTAGATATACGTGAGCAGGTGACAGCTTGAAACCGAAGCGACAAATGCCTCCTCCGGGTCGACTTGCGCCGGATTGGAGTATGGCGGCGGCACCACGGAGGGTGACGCCGATGCGGCGACCGTGACCCCGCCGTCGAATGTCCAGGTGTGCTCACGTGAATATTTGCCCTTGAGAAAATCGGGTCCGGTGTTTTTCCAGGTGATGATGGCTTTGTACTCGGACATAATTGAGTGCGTTTGCCGTTTAGTAATTCAAGACCAGACCGCAAGGCGAATCAGGTATCCGCTTCGCCTCCTTCGGGCCCGTAGAAAACCACCCAGACGACGAAATCGGGTGAAAAATTCTCGAACCGGTGCACCTGACCGGCCGGGACAAACAGGAATGAACCGGTTTCCACCGGTTGTCGTCGTTCTCCGTCGAAGAACAGGCCCGTTCCACGGGCGACAAAATAAATCTCGTCGCGTGAGTGCGGTCTCTGCGGGTCCTGGCCCGCCGGCGAATACAATTCGACGGCGAGTGAGCCGCGCGAAAAAATGGGGACAGCCAGATTGCCCGCCGGCGGCGGCCCTTGTGACAGGGCGTCGGCGAAACTGACATGAACGACTTTGGTGGATGAAACCATGCGCGTATCCTGCATGTTGTTATCAAAACAGGGTGGGGAATTGTCATCAAGAATTATCACCAAAACAATTGGGTAGGGCCTTCGATGCCGGGCGATGCGTTTTTGCGATCTTTTTTGTTCGGTTTTGGCCCTCGGCGGGTTTTTAATGATGATTTGAAGATGACGGACAGCCGGCAATTGCTAGCGGATTACGCCCGGAACGGCTCGGAAGAAGCATTTCGCGAACTGGTAACGCGCTATCTTTCGCTGGTCTATTCCACTGCGATTCGATGGGTCGGTGGCGACGCGCATCTGGCCGAAGACATCGCCCAGACTGTCTTCGTGAATCTGGCTCGCAAGGCCCGCACGTTGCCCGGCGACGTGATGCTGGGCGGGTGGCTGCACCGCGACACCTGCTTTGTGGCCGCCAAGATCATGCGCACCGAACGTCGTCGTCAATCCCGTGAAAGGCAGGCGGTTGAAGTGAACGCGTTCCAGGATCATACCGGGTCGGAGCTGACGCAGCTTGCGCCCATTCTCGACGAGGTCATCAACCGGTTGGGAGCGGAAGACCGGACGGCGATTCTGCTTCGCTTCTTCGAGCAGCGCGATTTCCGCTCGGTGGGGGAAGCCCTGGGCAGCAACGAAGACGCGGCCCGGATGCGGGTGCACCGGGCGTTGGAGAAGTTGCAGGCTGCGCTGAAACATCGTGGCGTTACGTTGTCAGCGGCGGCGTTGGGAACCGTGCTGGCGGCCGGGGCCGTCACCGCCGCGCCCGCGGGATTGGCGGCTTCCATTTCCAGCGCAGCCCTTGCCGGCACGGCGATGGGAACCGGAACGACCCTCACGCTTTTAAAATTTATGACCATGACAAATTTCAAACTCGGTATTGGCGCGCTGGTCGTGGCCGGCGCGGCGACCGCCTTGGTGTTTCAGCAGCACGCGCAAATCAAGCTGCGCGAGGAAAATCAATCCTTGCGTCAGCAAATCAGCCAACTGACCACCGAACGCGCGCGGCTGGCGACGCCCGCACCGGTTCCGCGCCTGCCCGCTCCACCATTGCCCGCAGCCGCTCGAACGAATGCGTCGCCCGCAGTGGTATTTGCGCCTGGCGATGTGCCGTTCACCAATTTGTATTCCCGGTTCACCAACGAGGAACCGAAGTTGACCGCCGCGCAGGTCGCGGCCTTCCTCAAAGCCAACCGGACCAATGCGGCCAGCCTGTTGGCTGCGTATCGCACCAGCGGGGACCGGGCGTTGCTCAAGGAAGCGATGGAAAAATTTCCCAACGACCCACAAGTGGCGTTGGAGGCGATTTTCGACAAGGATTTGTCCCCGGACCAACAGCGACAATGGTTGAACACATTTGAGAAGTCCGCGCCCGACAATGCGCTGGCCAATTATCTTTCGGCCTACAATTACTTCAACGCGGGCCAAATCGAGCAGGGGATTCAGGAACTCGTCGCATCCTCCGGCAAAGGAGTCAGCGATTACACAACGGAACGTGCGCAGGACGACGAAGAAGCTTATCTCTCGGCCGGTTACTCGGCGGCGGAAGCCTCGAGAATTTCCGACAGTTGGCTGACGCTGTCGCAGCTTTATCAAATTAAACACCTGGGCGTGGACCTGGTAGATTTGGCGAACGCTTACCAGCAATCCGGCGATCAGGCGTCCGCGCAAGCCACCCTGCAAATGGCGATGAACCTTGGCCAACGTTATGACGACCCATCAACCGACTGGACGTTGATCAGCCAACTGGTCGGCGCGGCCATCCAGAAAATTGCGCTCAGCGCGATGGATCCCAACAGTCCTTACGGCAATAACGGTCAGACGGTCCAGGATCAACTCAATCAAATCGCCCAGAACCGGTCGGCTATCACCGAATTGGTCCAACAGACCACACCGCTGCTGCCGACACTGTCGGACCAGGACATCCTGAATTACGAAAATCGCCGGCGGGCCTTCGGTGAACTGGCAGCGTTGCAGTGGTTGGCAAACAAGTTCGGACAGCACTGATCGGTTGAACGACGCCTTGCCGGTGCAGCTTTCATTTTGTGCGCTGCACCTCCTTATTTGCGTGCGAGCCGTGCTTTTCTTTCTTCCGGCCACCGGCTAAAGTTTGTGCCGCTAGGTTCCCTATGAAACGGCGAGACTTTCTCCGTCTGGCGGCACTGGGAAGTGTTGCCGCCTTCGCGTTCCCGAGTCTGGCCGGTTCGCGCGTGCTCGCCGGGCCGCGTTACCGGGCCAAATCATTCGAGTTGGAGGAGCTGAGCATCTCTGAACTGCAACATCTGCTCGAAACGGGCAAATATTCCGCCGTCAGTTTGACGAAAAAATATCTGGCACGGATTGCGGCGATTGACCGGCACGGTCCCGCGCTGAATTCAGTGATTGAGTTGAATCCCGATGCGCTGGCGCTCGCCGCCGCCTCAGACAAAGAACGCCGAGCCAAAGGTCCGCGCGGCCCGCTCCACGGCATCCCGGTGCTTATCAAGGACAACATCGGCACACACGACCGCATGACCACTACTGCTGGGTCGCTGGCCTTGGCAGGGTCCATCCCGCCCCGTGACGCTTTTATCGTCGAGCAATTGAGAAATGCCGGGGCGGTGTTGCTGGGCAAAACCAATCCCAGCGAGTGGGCCGGCTTCCGCGGCGAGCTCGGGACCAGCGGCTGGAGCGGGCGCGGCGGACAGACCCGCAATCCGTACGCGCTCGACCGCAATCCCTCCGGCTCCAGCTCCGGCTCCGCAGTGGCGGTTGCCGCCAATCTCTGCGCCGCGGCGGTCGGCACAGAAACAGACGGCTCGATTCTTTGTCCAGCCTCCTTCGACGGCATCGTGGGAATCAAGCCGACGGTGGGATTGGTCAGCCGATCAGGCATTATCCCCATTGCGCACAGCCAGGACACCGCGGGCCCGATGGGCCGGACGGTGACCGACGCGGCGATTCTCCTCGGCGTGTTGGCGGGCGCCGACGCGCGCGATCCGGCTACGGCCGATTGCACAATCAAAGGGCAGCCCGATTACGCGCGCTTTCTCGATCCGAACAGCTTGCGTAGGGCGCGCATCGGAGTCGCCCGCGCTTTCTTTGGATTTCATCCGCGGGTGGATGCGCTCATGGACATGGCGCTTTCCGCCATGAAACAGCAAGGAGCAAACCTCATTGACCCGGTTGAATTGAAAGTCGGACCGGGCCTTGAAGAAGCCGAGGTCGAAGTCATGTGCTATGAAATGAAGGCCGACATGAACGCTTATCTAGCCAGTCTCGGCCCGAATGCGTCAGTCCACACACTCCGGGAAATTATTGAGTTCAACGAAAAGCATGCGGACAAGGAATTGGCTTGGTTCGGGCAGGACGAGTTGATCAAGTCACAAGCCAAAGGTCCGTTGACGGACAAAGCCTATCTCGATGCCCTTGCCAAGTGTCGGCGTCTCGCTCGAGATGAGGGCATAGATGCCGTAATGGACAAACACAACCTCGATGCCATCGTCGCGCCGACTGCCTCGCCGGCGCACGTTACCGACTGGGTTCTGGGCGACCACATGCTTGGTGGCAGCACGACGCTGGCCGCCGTCGCCGGGTATCCCAGCATTACGGTACCGGCCGGCTTTGTGTTTGGCCTTCCCGTGGGTATCTCCTATTTCGGCCGCGCGTGGACCGAACCGAAGCTATTGAGTCTCGTCTTCGCCTTCGAGCAAGCCACCAAGGCCCGGCGACCTCCAACGTTTCCGGCGAGTATTGAAACTCCATTGACCGCGGGTTGAAGTCTTCATGATGCGCAGATCCAAAATGGTCACGTAATCCCCGTCGACGGCCGATTTCATGACACAGGTGCCGAATTTGTCCACGACTCCAGCATCCGTTTTCAAACCGCCTGAAACGCCCGGCTGGCTGAGCCGCAAGCTGAACCTTGGGGCTACGAGCTAGTCGGCTTGCCGAAGTCCGAGGATTATCGGTCTTGCCATACGCGCATTGGCCAACGAAAATGTCCTGACAGAGTCTATGAGGAGCGTTGTATCCAAAGGCCAACCAACCAGCCGCCCGACCGCGGCGTTTACGGAACGCAGTGCGTGGCGCGACGTCGGCGCGGGCTGGCAACCGTTGTTCGGCAGTTTTCGCGGCACGGGTTACAGCTTCGAATGGCACGATTTCTTTGCCCGGCGCGAACTCGATTGGGCCGCCAGCTTCCATCCCGATTGCGTGGAGTTGTGCCTCAACCTCGATGGCCACGGGTATGTGGCTGGGCGCGACAGCCGGGCGGAGTTCGCGCCCAACACCGCCGGCTTTTATCATCACAAGGTTGAGCCATTGACCGCCCGCCGTTCCGCCAACGAACGGCATCAGTTTCTTACGGTGGAATTTTCCTGTCCGTTTCTGGAAAAGCATCTGGCCGGGGTGGAGGCCACACTGCATCCGGTCGTTTGCGCGGCAATAAAAGATTGTCCCTGCAAGCACGCAACCGGAGCCACGGTCCACCTTTCCGCCGGTCAACAACAGATTATTGCTTCTTTGCGCCGGCCGCCGGTGGATGCCGCCGCCCAGCCGCTCTGGTATCAATGCAAGGCGCTCGAATTGGCGGTGACCTTTCTGCTGCAACCGCCACCGGAGCGGGAGATGTTTTGCACGCGTCAGAAGCGTTTGGCGCAGGAACGCGTGGAACAGGTCATCTTCCTGCTGAATCAGGACCTGGCCCATCCGCCGTCGCTGGAGGAACTGGGGCGGAAAATTGGCTGCAGCCATTTTTATCTGAGCCGCATCTTTTCCGCACACACGGGCCAGACCATCACACAATACCTGCGCCAGTTGCGCCTGGAAAAGGCGGCGGAATTGCTCCGCTCCGGCGAATTCAACGTCACCGAAGCGGCGCTGGAAGTCGGTTACAACAGTTTGAGCCATTTCAGCGCGACCTTTCACGAGACGTTCGGCTGTTGCCCCGGTCTCTATCCGCTCAAAACGCCCGCACAAAAGGGGCGGTAAACCGTGTCTCCATTCCCGACTCGCCGGGATTATCGCGACGGTTTTATTGAACCGGTGCCGACACCAGCAGCCGGCCATTTTCATCTATTGAAGCGGCAAGCACAGGCAAATCGCGGCGGGCCGGACCTGTGGTCACGTGACCGTTGGCATCAAAGGTTGAACCGTGGCAGGGGCAGTAAAAAGTTTTGTCCGGTTCGGCGTGCAACTTGCATTTGCGGTGTGTGCAGACGGCCGAGAGCGCAAACAAATCCGGGCCGCGCCGCACGATGAAGAATCCCAGTTCGCGGAAGCGCGTGTAAACACCGTCAGCGCTGAATTGAGCCGCCGGGCCTGCGTTCACGATTCTTTTCGCGCCACCACCGGAAGGATTCGCGTCGCCGGGCGCGACGCAGCCGGCGGCCAGGGTCGCGCTCAAATACAGAAAAGTGCGGCGGTCAATTTGCATTTCAAAACTCGAACACCAGACTGGTCACGATTCCCCACTTCGTTTCTTGGCGCGCATTGCTGTTCAGCGGGAAAACGAACACGACGCCCGGACGCGGCTGGATTCGCCCGATGGATTTGAGATTCACCCGCAGACCGGCGTCCGCGGTGAGGCTGGTTTGACCGGAGTCATCTTTGTTCAACTGCGTCTCGCCGGAAAGCTCCACGACGGGAATGATTTTTTCCACGCCTGGCAGCGGCAGCACCTTGTGCGGTATGTCGTAGCCGAAGACAAAACCGTATTCAAATGTGTTCACGCCACCGTCGTCACCCGGTCCGTAAAGCATTGAGTAACCGAGGATGGATTGCCCCGTAAAGTTGTCGATTTTAGTGTCGTTGAAAATTTTTGGAACGAATTCCGTGTTGTGGCTCACGTCGGAAGAGGTGGGAATGCCTAATTCAATGCCCGCGCCAAAGGTTGTGTCGAACAAATCGGTTTTGGAAACGAACTGGTAAAACGGGTAGCGTGCGCCGACATCCACATTGTCAAAGCCCTTCGTCACCGAACCATCCTCGACATCGCGTTCATACGGCACTTCGAGTTCAAGTGTCAGTTCGCCAAAGCCCCATTCAAGTTCTGGATGGACGACGTCGGTATGACTGCTGCCGCTGGCGGTATGCACCCAGTCGAGGCGGAATTCGCGCGACTCCAGGTCCGAATCGTCCACCAGGAACGGTTCAGGAAATGCGCTCTGACCGTATGCGCTGCGGCGGTCCAGCCAATTGAAAAGCCCGTATCGTGTGTCTAACGGCGATTCTGTGGACCACGCGGCGGGAGGTGTATTCGTCGGCGTGGCGCAGACGGATCCAACCGCCAACGCGTAGAGAAAACCGGTTATCAAAACGTATTTCACGGCGGCCAACGTAGCTGAAGTCCTGAAATTCCACTTCTGTCGGCTTGCTATTTCTTGGCGTTGATTTGCGGGAATCGTTTCGTTCGGTGATGGTTCGCCTCGGATGGGAGTTGGGAAGAGGCAGCGACGAACGACATGCCGTGTGTAATGAGCCAGGCGGAAGCTCGCCGCAATAAGACATCGCTGCCGGACTCCGGGCTGGCCGCTGCTTTTTCATGGCATCCGGCGCCTCAAACCGGTTAGGATCAGACATGTTCAGCCACCGGGCACGGTTTTTAGTATGGGCGGCGGCCTTCATTGTGGGCATCTGGCTCGTGGCTTGGGCTGGTTTTGCGTATTTTGAAAGTCGCAGGGTGACGGCTGACAAGGTGCGTGCGTTCGTCGAATCAGTTCCGTTCGGCCAGCTCACCGGCGCCGCGCGGGCCAGGGCACTCAAGGAACTGGAGGACAAACTCAACGCGCTTCCCTACGACGAGCGACAACGCTTCCGGGCCGAGCACCTGATGAATGGTTGGTTCGCGCAGATGACGGACGCCGAAAAGGAGGAATTCGTTGCTGCCACGCTGCCAACAGGCATCAAACAGATGATCAATGCCTTTGAGCAACTGCCCGAGGACAAGCGGCGAAAGGTGATTGATGATGCCATCCGGAATTTGCGCGCCGCGAACAACCGTGCCGCGCCCAACAGCGCGGGATCAGCGGGCACAAACGCGCCGCCTCCCGTGAGCCCGGAGCTGGAAGCAAAAATCCGCACGCTCGGATTGAAAACCTTTTATAGCCAGAGTTCGGCGCAAACGAAGGCGGAGGCAGCCCCGCTCCTCGAAGAGCTGCAACGCGTCATGGAGTCGGGCCGGCTGCAGCGCCAGCAACAATGAACTGTGACACATGGCAAGTGACAGGTGGCACGAAAAGCACGGCTTGGTCAGAATGCCGTTCTTGTCACCTGACACGTGTCACATGTCACTTTTCAGCCTTTACCCTCATCGAATTACTCGTGGTTATAGCCATCATCGGCGTGCTGGCCGCTTTGCTGCTGCCCGTTTTGGGCCGGGCGAAGGAATCCGGCCGCGCGACCGCCTGCATCAGCAACCTCCACCAGATTGGCATTGCCTTGCAGGTATATGTGGACAGCAACAACAACCGGCTGCCGGTGATGCGCGACCGTTCGCTGGATACGAATTCGCCGGCAACGAATACCCTGCCGGGCGTGGAAATGGTTTTAAGGACCGAATTGGGCAACACCAATGTTCTGCGCTGCCCGTCCGATTTTGCCGGAATTTTCGAGCAGACCGGCTCGAGTTATTCCTGGAACAGCCTGCTCAACGGGGAGGATGCCGACCATTTGAAGGTGCTCGGCATGAATTTTGCCCCGCATGCCATCCCAGTTTTCTTCGACAAACAAGGTTTTCACGCCGCGCGCGGACCGGACAAGGCCGTGAATTATCTTTACGCCGACGGTCACATAAAGAACCTGCTCACCCTGGAGGGGTCACTGCCGCCATGAACCCGAATGTGACGTGTGCCAAGTGGGAGGTGACGGGAAACGAAAACCGTTTTCGGACGCAGCAGAAAAATCTTGTCACTTGTCACTCGCCACGCGTCACTTTCCTATGATCTCGCTGCTTCAGGTCCAGAAAAAATTCGGCACGCGCGTCGCTGTCGATGGACTGACGCTCACCGTCCCGCGCGGCGAAATTTTCGGCCTGCTCGGCCACAACGGCGCGGGCAAAAGCACGGCCATCGGCATGATGCTGGGCCAGGTCTGGCCGACGCGCGGCGAGGTGAAGGTCTGCGGGCACGACGTGACCACGCAGCGGGAGCGGGCGCTGGCCAGGGTTGGCGCTATTTTTGAAGCGCCCGCTTTCTACGATTATCTCTCCGGGAGACGGAACCTGGAAATCCTGAGCCACTATTCGGCGCCGACGCCGCCGGAACGAATCCGGGAAGTTGTGGACTGGGTCGGGCTGACGGGCCGCGAGGGATCGGCGGTAAAAACGTATTCGCATGGCATGCGGGCGCGGCTGGCGATTGCACAGGCGCTGCTGCCGGAACCGGAGCTGTTGATTCTCGACGAGCCGAGCAGCGGGCTTGACCCGGAGGGCATCGCGGAAATGCGCCAGACGATCACCCGGCTGCATCGCGAACTGGGATTGACGATTTTGTTATCGTCGCATCTGCTTGGTGAAGTGGAGCAACTTTGCTCGCGCATCGCCGTATTGAAGGAAGGTCGCAAGGTGTTTGAAGGCCGGGTCGCGGACGTCAAAGGCGAGCGCGGACACCTGATGCTCAGGACGCCGGACTTTACCGCGGCCGCGGCGTTGCTGCGCGAGCGCGGAATTATCACCAGCGCCGAGGACGTGCCGGTAATTACCTTGAGCGAAGGGCGCACGACGGCAGAGGCCGTGAGGGTCCTTGTGAACGCCAATATTCCCGTGGAGGGCATCTGGCAGCGAGAGCAAACGTTGGAGGATTTTTATCTGGCCCTGGTGAAAGCCCGGCCACCGGATCCGCATTAACCATGTTCCTGGCGCAGCTCAAAAACGAACTCTGGAAGCTCTTCGGCAAGAAGCGCACGTACATCGGCTTTGGCGCCTTCGTGCTGGCGCAGACGGCGATGCTGTTGATGTTCAAATACACGCGTTGGCAGAGCCATTTTGAACAATTGTTGTCCGGCAACGGTTATCTGGCGGCCGAGTACATGTCCGCGCTGACCGTGGCCCTGATCATGTTATGGCCGCAAATCGCGCTGCTCATGCCGCTCTATGTCACGTTGGTGGGCGGTGACCTGGTGGCAAAGGAAGCCGAAGACGGCACACTGCGGATGATTCTGTCGCGGCCGGTGTCACGTTTGCGACTGCTGTTGGTCAAATGGCTGGCGGGAATTATTTTTGCGGCGGTGCTGGTGCTGGCGCTGGGACTCATTGCTCTCGGTTTCGCGCGCCTCTATTTTCCGTGGAAGGGAATGTTTGTATTCGGACAAACGCAACCCATCGCCACGTTCGGCCTCTTTATGCCGGGTGAAGGGCTGGCGCTGTATGCGTTTGCGCATTTGTTCATGGTGGTCAACGCCGTGGCGTTATTGTCGCTGGCATTCATGTTTTCGTGTTTCAACATGAAGCCGGCGGCAGCCACGGTGCTGGCTTTGTCGTATCTGTTCGTAAACATGGTGATGCAGCACATTCCGTTTTTTGAGGATTACCAGAACTGGTTTATCACGCACCACCTCGAATGTTGGTTCTGGGTCTTTCAAAAACCCACGCAATGGGCGCAGATCCTCCAATCGGTCATCAATCTGCTGGCCACCAGCGCGACCGCATTTGTCATCGGCGCCATGGGTTTTCACGTCCGGGACATCAAGTCGTGACGAATTTTTCGGGGACACAATCCGTAAAACCCGTCAGCTTTTGGCGGCGGAAAACCGGCTGACACGCCGTCAGGGATTAGCGGGTCCGGTGGCAGCGTGCTTGGCGGCGTGGTTGCGAATGTGGCTGAAGTTGCCTTCCTCGCAACAGGCCACGAAACCTTCCGTCACGGTCTTTAACCCCTCCCAGCGGGCGCGGATTTCCTTCGCTTCGGCCTTGGTAATTTGATCGTCTTCAGCGGACAGGGTAACGACATGGAGGAGGTCGGCGAATTCCTGAACAATCTGGTTGGTGGCAGGGATGAGGAAATGCGGGTGCGGGGTATCTTTCGGGTTCTGGATGAAGAACCCACCGGCGCGCTGACAAATCCATTGGACGAGCCGGCGGTCACCGGTGCTGTTGAGCAGCGCTTCGATACGGTCGAGCGGGTTGCCGGTGCCGCTGCCGGCGGCGTTGGTCGGCGGTTCGGCCCATTTGTAAACCATGGACAACGACAGGCCAAGGTCGGCGGCGACCTGTTTGGGCGTTTTCGTTTCAAAGACCTCGTGCAACAGTTCGTAGGATTGCATGGCCGCAAAGTTGGAAGAGCAGGGGAGGGTTGGCAAGTGTGAACGACGGAAATCCGAAGGCCGAAAACCAAACGCCGAAAGAAATCCGAAATCCGAATGTCGAATAACGGCTGTCGATGGTATCCAACTGGCAGGTAGCTGCCTGACTGATGCCTTCGCATTCGGATTTCGATTTTCGGGCTTCTTTCTGATTTCGAGCTTCGGGTTTCGGGTTTCGATCAAAAGGATCCGCCTCAATGCCCGATTGACTTACAAACACGGCGGGGATTTGTAGATGCGAATTGAGACGAAGTGGTGTTTGCTAAGCGTGAAGTATGCAGCAACCCGATAAGAACAGATTCGCCTTTCCTGCTTGCGTTGGGAGCGGGATGCGATTTTACTCGCTCCAACAACAACTCAGCGAGGGCTTATGATTGTCTATGGAATCTGTCTGGTGGTGGGTTTGATCTTCACTTTGGTCAGTGTCATGGCCGGGCACTTCTTCGGGCATGGCGACCACGTGGTGGGCAGCGGCGGTCATGTCGAGGCGGGCGCGGACGCCAGCGATGCGCCAGGCATCTCCATTTTCAGTCCCACCATCATCGCCTCCTTCATCACGGCCTTCGGCGGGTTCGGCCTTATCTTCACGCAGTTTCCCAGAACGAGCAATGCGGCGATCAGCGCGCCACTGTCGCTCGTAGGCGGTCTCGCGGTGGCGGGCGCGATACTCGTGTTTCTGCGGTCGGTGTTTCGCCATACGCAGAGTTCCAGCGAATCCCACGTCGCCAACCTGATTGGCGCGGAGGCCAATGTCATCACCCCGATTCCGGAAAATGGGGTAGGCGAAATTGCCTACGTCGTGGGCGGAACGCGTTATTCGGCGCCGGCTCGCGCGGAAAACAACGCAGCCGTGGCCAATGGCCGGATGGTCAAAATCACCCGCATCATCGGAACCCAGTTTTACGTCCAGACCACCAACTGATTTAACTCTCAACTCTCAACCCTCAATCCAAATGAATCTGACTCCCATGTTTGCCGAACTGAACTTCCTGCAGGGCGGCGTCGTCATCATCTCCGCCGTTGTCATCGTCATCGTCGTGTTTCTGCTCCTGTACATGGTGTTCAGCCGCTACACCAAGGTGGGACCGAACCAGGTGCTCGTGGTTTCCGGCATCAAGCACCGTGAGCAGGATGGCACGAAAGTCGGCTTCCGCATCGTCAAAGGCGGCGGCACGTTCGTCTGGCCGATCTTTGAGAAGGTGGACATCCTCTCGCTGGAACTGCTGACGATTGATGTGCAGACGCCGGAGGTTTACACGAGCAAAGGCGTGCCGGTAAAGGTGGACGGCGTCGCGCAAACCAAAGTCAAGGGCGACGATATTTCCATCCGCACGGCGGCGGAGCAATTTCTGGGGAAGAGCACCGATGAAATCCGCAACATCGCGACCCAAACGCTCGAAGGCCATTTGCGCGCCATCCTCGGCACGATGACCGTCGAAGAGATTTACCAGAACCGCGACGCGTTCGCCCAGAAAGTCCAGGAAGTGGCCGCTGGCGACATGGCGAACATGGGCCTTAACATTATCAGCTTCACCATCCGCGACATCCGCGACGGCCAGGGCTACCTCGACGCCCTCGGCAAACCGCGCATCGCCCAGGTCAAACGCGACGCTATCATCGCGCAGGCCGAGGCCGACCGCGACGCGACCATCCGTTCCGCCCAGGCAAACCAAGCCGGTCAGGAAGCGAAATTCCAGGCTGACTCGAAAATTGCGGAAGCCCAGCGCGATTACCAGACCAATGTCGCCGGTTATCAGGCCACGGTGAACCAGAAGAAGGCCGAGGCCGACCTCGCCTACGATTTGCAGAAATTCAAGACCGGCCAGCTCGTCAAGGCCGAGGAAGTGCAGGTGAGCATCGTCGAGAAACAGAAGCAGATTGAGCTGCAACAACAGGAAATCTTGCGCAAACAACGCGAACTCGAAGCCACCGTCCAGAAACCCGCGGACGCCGAGCGTTACAAAGTCGAAACATTGGCCAACGCGAAGAAGTTCCAGTTGGAAACCGAGGCCGCCGGTTCTGCTTCCGCGACCAAGGCAACGGGTTTTGCGGGTGCGGACGTGACCCGCGCGACCGGCATTGCCGAGGCCGAGGCGAACAAAGCGCGCGGTCTGGCCGAGGCTGCGGTCATCGAGGCGCAAGGCCGGGCCACCGCCGAAGCCATGAGCGCCAAGGCGGAAAGCTTCAAGCAATACAATGAAGCGGCAGTCATCGAAATGATCGTGCGGGTGCTGCCGGAAGTGGCGGGCAAGATCAGCGAACCGCTCAGCAAGACCGAAAAGATGGTTATCATCAACAGCGGCAATGGTCCCGGTGGCGGCGCGAGCAAATTGACCGGCGACGTGACCACCATCATCAGCCAGTTGCCGCCGGTGCTGGAAAGTTTGACCGGCGTGAAGTTCGAGAAATTGCTCGAACAGGTACCCGCGCTCAGGAAAGCGATGGGGAAGAGTGACGAGAAATAACGAATGACCCGTAGCAGCCGACGTAAGGAGACTCTGACATTCGGGTCTGGTTGTAGGTTTCAAAAGAATAGAGCCTCGTTACCTCGGCTGCTACGAAATCAAGAGTATGAAAGTCTGTCGCTCACTGGATAATCGGATGATCGCCGGGGTATGTGGCGGACTGGCGGAGCATCTGGGCTGGTCGCCGACCCGGTTGCGCGTGGTTTGGGTGCTGGCGACTATTTTCACTGCATTCGCCGGAGTGATTATTTACCTCGGACTGTGGTTCCTGATGCCGACGGCGCCGCTGCCGCCACCGACGTTTGAATCACCGCCCTTGCAGCCGTGGAAGAAATCGGCGTGAAATTTTATGGCGGAGAGTGAACAAACCAAAATTTGTGGGCTTTGTGCCGAAAGTCAGCTTGAAATAATTTGTCCGTTCGCACCTCCCGCGGAGTGATGGCTGATGACGCCCGAAACGATCCAAAGCTGGTTAAAGCGAAAAATCTTCTGGCACGTCGCCGGATGTTGGGCTGGCGCCTTGCTGTCTCTGTTGGCAGGCATTTTCGTGCTCTTTTTGATATTCTTGTTGACGTACATTGTGCTCGTGATCGGCGAAGGCGGTGTCTCGGCGGTGGTGGGATTGTTTTCAAACCGCGAGTTTCATCTCAGTCATGGCTGGCGGCTGGTGATTTCCTGGCTTTTTGTGATCACCTTGTGCATTGAATGGGTCCGCCGCTCTCCGTGGGATTTGGGCGACTATGAGAAAGCCGATACAGTGTCAGGCGCTCGGGCTTTAGTGCCGCTTTTCGGGGCTTCTTCGTTGTTATTGGTCAACGCCAAGGCATCTGCGACCATCATCACCGAGATTTTGTACATCGGCCCCCGCCTCGTTTTGACAGCCTTGCCGCTGGCGCGAGAGGCTTTCCGTTCACGAAATCTTGAGACGGCGAAATGCGCGAGGATCTTACAGATATTGGGTTCGCGGGACAAGGCGGTGACGTACGAAGAATTGGAGATGTTGCAGCCAAACGCAGATTGGCCCAGTCTCAAGAACAGTCTGGCGAGGGTTTCGGGAGTAATTTTCCTCGAAAAAGGGTTGGCCTTGACCGACGATTTGCGCGAGCAACTTTGCGGTTTGAAGTCTGTAAATTAATCGATTATGCGTCTGTTCGAAGCCATTATAGATGCGAACCACCGGGCAGTGGCCGGCGATAGGGAAGCCGGTCTGCACCCGGCGGATTTCGAGAACGAATTGCCGGTCATCGCGCTCACGTGTGTTGATCCGCGGTTGAACGCGTATTTTCCCAACGCGCTGGCGTTGCCGGCGGAGCAATTCATCTGGCTGCGCAACGCGGGCAACATTATCACCGGCCCACTCTCCAGCACCATGCGGTCGCTGGCGCTGGCCTGCGCGGTCAAAGGTGGCAAGGAAATCGCCATCATCGGTCACACGGATTGCCAGGTCTGCAAAACCACCGCGATGCAGTTGCTCGACAAATTGAAAGAGCTGGGCATCGAGCGGCACCTGTTGCCGGACAACGTCAGCGACTTTTTCGGTTTGTTCGCCAGCGAACGGCAAAATGTCATCAAGGCGGTGAATCTTGTTCGCCGCAGCCCGATCGTCGGTCCGAAAATTCCCGTGCACGGGCTGTTGCTGAACATTGAAAACGGGCAACTCGACTGGGTGGACAATGGGTATCAGACCCTGGAGACGGCCGCCAGCCAGCACCGCGAACCGGCCAAATCCATCGGCCAAGCCCTGGAGTCGCTCGGCAATTTCAACATCGGTGAGATGAAATTTCCCGAGGGCAAGATTGGCGAATTTGCGACCAAAGCCTCCGACTGGTTGGCGCAGGAAGCGGCAAAAGTTGAACCGACCGTGGCCGAGACGATGCAAAAAGTCGCACCCGTTGCCGTATCGGTGCAGAACATTGCGGGCCAGGTCGCCGCGTTCGCGCAGAAGACCTGGCCGCGTCCGCCGGGGCAGGGGCAGCAACCCGCCGCGCCGCCGAAAATCCCGTTGCCGCCGCCGATCCGTCCCAAAATCATCCAACCGCGCAACAAACGGTGAAAAGCCGTTGTGTGGATTGCATTTCCTGCGGCCAAGTGTCCAAAGTGGAAAAGACAGTCCGTCCGGCGGCATGTCGGCGTCATGGGGAGGAGCCCATTGCGCCTTATTTATAACGTTTTCGTGATTGAAACCGGTGATGGACGGGATATGATTTGCACGATGGTCCGGGGCGTAGCGTAGTTTGGTATGCGCGCTTGCTTGGGGTGCAAGAGGTCGTGAGTTCAAATCTCACCGCCCCGACCATTCCTTCATAAGCTGGCTGTTTTCAAGGATATTTTGGGGTTTTGGCACCAGCTATGCTGTTAAACGGGTGCTATGAGCACCGTCTCGGCTAAAGTCAATCGCAGCGAATTTTACAACACCATCGCCGGCATCCGGCCCGCCAACGGCGTGCGCAACGCCAAACTCGATATCTGGGGCAGTGTCATTGTGGCCATTCTTCTGGTGGGCATTCTGAATTTTATGCGGTTCGTCCTCGTGTATTGAGCGCGTCAAGGACAAATCAAAAGTGAGTGGGGCGCGGACTTGAAGTCCGCGCTTTTTTATTCCTTCCCGATCTGCGGCGTGATGGTGATGTCCATGTCACCGATGGCTACTTCGAAGGGCTTGCCGGGGTGGGTAGTCACGCGGGTAACAACCAGACCGGCGGTTTTGCCGTCGGCTTGTTTGGATTGCAGTGTCAGGGTGAGTTGGAGGTTATCGCGGTCGAGCAGGATTGGCGAAATGGTGCAGCTCCGGCCCGCGCCAAGATAGACACTGGTTTCGTAATGATTGGTCAAGTCCAGCTCGCCAAGGTCCCTGGTATTCTCGGGAGTGATGGCTGCCACGTTTGTGTCCGCCGCTGCCGCATTCGTGTTGGTATTGTGGTTCTTCGCCTCCCGGGCCGAGAAGACCTTTGAACAACTTGATGGCACCAGCCCCGAAAGGCTGATGGCCGCAAGAACGGCAATATGCGATGCGCCCATATCCCACTTCTCAGCATTAACCACGCCGTTTTTAGGGAGCCCTGGGGCAAAATCGGGGAAGGTGGCCGAACCTGGCACCAGGTTATCCGGGGCGAAAGTGCCTCAAAATTGTCTGGGCTGTCTGGAAACTACTCTGCGCGGTCAAAAATCAATGTATCCCCGTCGGATGTCATCATGGTCAGCCGGTTATCCTTGATTTGAGCCTTCAGAAAATCGGCTTTGCTGTTGTTGGTGAAGGACAAGGTGTAGCCGCCATCGGTATTAATCCATAGGCCCGTCAGACTCGAGGGTTCCGTGTCCGGCAACGAACCATTGCGCAGCCCGAAAATGAGGATGGGCCACAAATGCAGCGTCGCGGTTTCGCCCACCGGTGAAGCTTTCACGCGCGGCAAATTATGCAGATAAACCTGATGATCGGAGGCCACAATCAAGGAGGTTTGCGCGTAATTGGTCATCCAGAGGCGCGCAAACGCCATTTGCGGCTGCGAAATCTTGGGCTGGGCGATGGGTACGAAGGCGACAGTGGTGGTGGTGTTATAGTCCCAAAACCCAAGGATCTTTTCCGGACCGTATCGAGGCGACTGGCCGGTCTTGAGATAGCTCATCAGGTCGTCCATGTTGGTCTGCACCAGTCCCCAGATGAGTTGGGTCAGCTCGTTGTTTTGCAGAATATTTTTGACCACCGGGTCGTCGAAAAATTGTCCGATGGGCACGTCACCGCGAACGGCGCCGATGAACGTGCTGTCCTGCGCGAGTTGTTTGATGTCGTCGCGCTCCATCAACGAGAGGAGCGCCGGATAACGCGCCAGCCGGCCGCCCAATTGGGGATTCTGGCAAAGAAAACCCGCGAAGTCGGCGGTTGTGTAATAACTCTCCGGCAGCGCGGCGACGGCGCGGGCGGCCTTGTTCATGCCGGTGCTTTCCAGATCGCTTCCGAGCCGGTTAAGCAGCCGGATTGTCCAAGGTTGGACGTTCGACGAAGCAATTTGCGCCGTGCTGTAACTGAAATTGAAAAGCACAAAGCAGACGAGCACAAAGTAAGCCGTGGCGTTCAACAGACCGACGCAGAGGCCGGTCCGGCGATTCAGCCGCTCCCACAATGCGAACTTCAATTCATCGGTGTGATATTTATAGTGCATCTCGATTTTATGATGCACGATGGCGCCGGCGATTTTGAACAGAATCAGCACGAGCGCGAACGCTATGGGCGGTCCGATAATCCAGATCCACACCGGACTGTGAAAGCCCAGGAGCGGCAGCAACGGTTTGAAAAGCTTTCCCAACGGCCAGGCCAGCAACGCGGCAAAAAGAATGCCGGCGAACGATAACAGCACGCGGATCGCTCCCTGCCGGTAGCCGAGCCCGGCCGATGATGCCAGCAACACCAGGGCCAATATCCAAATGGTCATGCCCCTAATGAAAACCATCGGACAAGCAAAAGCACGCAGAAAATTTGGCATTGTCCTGGTTTGCTTGGAGCGCGGATTGTCCTCAATCCGCAGTGGCTGAAGTGGTTGAATTTGCAGCGAGTTGAGACAACTCGCGCTCCGCTTCGGTGATTCGGATTTCCAATCCGGGCAATGCCGAACACTTGATGAGGATACGAGCGCAGCGGTTTACGAGTTGCCGAATGAACAACGCAACCGTCTTGCGGTCAAAATCCAATGATGCAAACACAGACTTTATCCGTGCGGCGAACCGGCGCCGGGTAAAAATGCCGGCGGAATTTCGGTTTGACGTGCGCCGCCGGGCAGGCGCAGTTTGACGCAAAACCAACGAGTCATGAAACTCGCGAGCTCTCCGCAATCCAGCCGCCGCAGAGTGTGGGCTGTTTTTTTGATCTGCTTCGCCAGCCTAGCGGTGCGGGCCGATTCAACGGCGGACCCGGCGAAACTGGCCGCGGCCAACACGGGTTTTGCCTTCAATTTGTTGAAACAAATCGCCGGGGAACAGCCGGACGCCAATGTTTTCATTTCGCCGTTCAGCGTTTCAACCGTGCTGCAAATGGCCGGCAACGGCGCAGCGGGGGAAACCCGGACCGAAATGCAGAAGGTATTGAAAACTGCCGGCCTCCCGTCCAGTTCGCTGAACGAGGCCTGCCGGAATTTGAACCAGTCGCTGACTTCGCTGCCGGACGTTACGCTGAATCTGGCCAATGGCATTTGGTATCAAAAGGAACTCCAATTGAAACCGGCCTTTGTTGCCGAAAACAAAAATTATTTCCAGGCGGAACTGGCCGGCGTGGATTTCAGCAAAGCGAAGTCCGCGGACACCATCAATTATTGGGCCGACAAAACGACGCGCGGGAAAATCAAACAAGTCGTCCGATTTCCTTTTCCGCCGGCCACGCAGGTGATTCTGGCCAACGCCATTTATTTCAAAGGTAAATGGGTCAAGCCGTTCGATAAAAATCAGACCCGGCCGCACGATTTCCATTCGTCCAGTGGCAACAAGCAAGTCCCGATGATGTGGCAACGCGGACATTTCAGTTATCAAGCGGGTGATGGCTACCAGACTGTGCGGTTGCCCTACGCAGGCGGGCGCCTGCAAATGTATCTTTTCCTGCCCGCCACCAATTCCAGCCTGACGAAGCTCCTGGTCGATCTGAATGGAGAGAGTTGGCAGAGCAAAATTCTGCCGCAACTTGTGGACCGTGAAGGCACACTCGCGTTACCGCGGTTTAAATTGGATTACGATGTGGAATTGAACAAACCGCTCAAGGCTCTGGGCATGCGAAGCGCTTTTACGTCCGCCGCCGATTTTTCCGCGATGGCCGACGAACCGCTCTTTGTGAGCGAGGTGAAACAAAAAAGTTACGTCGAAGTCAACGAGGAAGGCACGGAAGCGGCGGCCGTAACGACCGGGCATATGCAGGCAACGGCCGTTTTCCGGCCGATAACGCCATTTGAAATGATTGTGGACCGGCCATTTTTCTTCGTCATTGAAGACAACCAGACCCGCTCCATTCTGTTCATGGGAATGGTGTTGAATCCGACGAGCTGACGGATGAGGAATAGATATTGGTTTCTTACCCCCGCCCTCACCTGATTCCTCTCCCCCTAGGAGAGGACATACGAACGGACAGTTTTTGAGATTTTCAGGCGACCTGCCCGAAGACCAGTGGCAGTTGATTGAAACAAGGACGAAGAATGATTCTCCTTCTCCCGGGGGAGAAGGCCGGGATGAGGGCGGGCCAGCTTCAAATCTCATTTTCCACCTTTCAACTTTGTTTTGGACGTTCGCTCTGCTATTCAAATCGCCGTGAGCAATCCATTCCGATTGGGCGTTCTCGGCTCCGGCAAAGGCTCGAACTTTGTCGCCCTTGCCGATGCCGTCGCCACGGCGAAAATTCCAGCGGGAATCGCCATTGTCCTGAGCGATGTCGAAAACGCGGGGATACTCAGTCACGCACGCGAGCGAAAAATTCCCGCGCAGTTCATTCCGCCGGGGAAATTCCGCACCAAACTGGATGAAGACTCCGAGCGCGCCTTCGTGGACGTGTTGAAATCGGCGCAGGTGGATTTGGTTGTCCTCGCCGGTTTCATGCGCGTGCTCAAAGGCGATCTTCTCCGCGCATTTGAGGGGCGGATCGTGAACCTCCATCCGTCGTTGCTGCCGTCGTTTCCTGGTTTGGAAGCGTGGAAGCAGGCGTTGGATCACGGCGTGAAGGTGACCGGCTGCACGGTGCATTTTGTGGACGCGGGGGTGGATTCCGGGCCGATTATCGGCCAGCAGACCGTGCCGGTGCTCGACCAGGACACTCCCGAAAGCCTGCTTCAACGGATTCACGCGGCCGAATACGAGCTTTACCCGCGCTGCGTTGCGGCCGTCGCGCGCGGCGATATTTCGATTCAAGGCCGGCGAGTGGTTTGGAATAAATGAGACACGGATTTCGCGAATTAACATGAATGACAAATAATTCCTCGCAAAAGTGTAGAAGCGACGCCCCGTCGCTTGAGCAGAGGTGTGAAATCATTGAGAACATCGGGGGTTTTTGGCGACGAGGGCGTCACCGCCACGGGTTTTGCCGAAAACTCAAATCGTGAAGATCATTGTAATCCCTGTCGAAAGCTTTCTGTGGTTTCAGTGAAATCGAGATTCAAAATAATTTTCATGGCCATTTGCGCCGGTTGGCTGGCCGGTTGCACCGCCAACCGGGAGGAAATTCAGTTCAGCGACGAACGCGCGCTGGAACCGACGAACGCGCCCGCCCCGGTACTCACTGCCCCGCCGCAGCCGCAACGGCTGGAAAAGGACGATTTGCTGAAGGTGGAAATGGCGGTTTATGGTTATTTGCTCCAACGACATTTCTGGGATGCCGGCGAATATTCGGCGGTTTTTCTGCGAGCCGATGATGCCGAGGTCGCTGCTGTCCGGCAGGCCTTTCCAGATCACCTTCCACCCATCAAAGCGAGCAGTCACGCCGAGTTACGACCGGGTCGGACGCCGGTGGACAAGGACACGGGCAAACCCGCGATGGTCCTGAGCGTGGACGCCCCCGAACCGGAAGGCGACACGGTCGCCGCCATCGGCCGCTGGTATGCGGGCGACGCCGTGACGGGATTTTATACTTTTGACCTGAAGAAAAACGGCGCGGATTGGGTGATTGAAAACGTGAAATGAAAACACGCCTTTTAATCCGGCTGCTTGCTCCCTCGCCCCGCCAGAACGGAGAGAGGGATGGGGCGAGGGGGGGTTGAGCTTGCACGGATGACATGGATTGGAATAAGATTTATCTGCGCTGTCCGCGTAATCCGCGGTTAAACAACCATGACCAAAAAATTAAAATTCGGCCTGCCGAAAGGCAGTTTGCAGGAAGCCACCCTCCAGAAGATGGCCAAGGCGGGATTCAACATCTCCGTCAGCAGCCGCTCTTACGTGCCGTACGTGGACGATCCCGAACTGGAAATCCGCCTCATCCGCTCGCAGGAAATCAGCCGCTACGTCGAGCACGGCTATCTGGACGGCGGCATCACCGGCCACGACTGGATCATCGAGAACGATTCGAAGGTGCGCGAGGTTGCCGAATTCATTTTCAGCAAGGCGACCCGGCAACCGGCGCGCTGGGTGTTGGCCGTGCCGGAAAATTCACCGATCAAATCAGTGAAAGATTTGAAAGGTAAACGCATCGCCACCGAGGTTGTCAATCTCGCCCGGAAATACCTGCGCCGGCACGGCGTGAAAGCGGAGGTCGAATTTTCGTGGGGCGCCACGGAAGTGAAGGCGCACGAGCTGGTGGACGCGATTGTGGAATTGACCGAGACCGGTTCATCGCTGCGCGCGAACAAGCTGCGCATCGTGGACACGCTGCTGGCCTCGACGCCGCGGCTCATCGCCAATCATCAGGCGTGGAAAGACCCGTGGAAACGCCGGAAACTGGAGACGCTGGCGCTGCTGCTGAAAGGTGCGCTCGAGGCGGAAGCCAAAGTCGGTTTGAAAATGAACATCGCCGAGAAAAATCTGGCGCAGCTCCTGAAAAATCTGCCCGCGCTGCGGAATCCGACGATTTCGGGTTTGAGCCAGAAAGGCTGGGTGGCGGTGGAGACGATCATTGACGAACACGTCGTGCGCGAATTAATTCCGCAACTCAAAGCGGCCGGCGCCGAGGGCATCATCGAATACCCGCTTAACAAAGTGGTGTTTTGAAAACGCCCGTTTTCGCCCGACCCCGACTTACGCCAATAACGACAAGCAAATCCACATTTTCTTCAATGTTCACAAGGCGATTGGCACTGTGACCGCTTCGCGTGCGTGCATTTGCGTTCAGTTGCATGTGTCAGCCATAACGCAATCATAACGCAATCAATCGAAAGCGACGCACCCATGATGCCGTCAAACAATTCAAGAAACCGGCTCGTGACTGCCCTCAAATCGCCGTGGGTTTCACACGCGCTTGCGGCGTCCTGCGCGTTCTGGCGGTGGGCGGGTCAATGACACGCGGATTCGAGTCCCGGTGCGTCAAACCGAGTTTTACGCGGTGGGCCGGCAGCCAGCCTGCCGACACACGGGCACTTGACTTGTCAGAAACTTTAACCAGGATGGTGTTTGTTATGAAAGTCTTCATCAGTTGGTCAGGCCCGTTTAGCAAACAGGTAGCGGAACTTCTTAGAGACTGGGTCGGTGATGTATTGCAGGGCGTCCAACCTTGGATTTCCTCTGAGGACATCGAGAAGGGCAGCTTTTGGTTTGGAGAAATCTCGAACCAGCTCGCCGAAACAAGTTTTGGCATCATCTGTCTGACCACCGAGAATAAAGATGCGCCCTAGATTCTCTTTGAAGCTGGTACGCTTTCCAAAGGCCTGACGAAAGCGAGGGTTTGTCCGTTGCTCGTGAATCTTACGGACAAAGACCTGTCACCCCCGCTGTCTCAGTTCAACGCAACCACACCAAGCAAGGAAGACATGTTGAAACTGATGAAGGTGGTCAATGCGCAACTCGGCGAGAAGGCCCTGACGAAAGAGCGTGTTGAACGGGCTTTTGAGCAATGGTGGGGTGAGTTTGAAGCTCGGTTCGGCAAGATTAAAACTTCATACAAGATAGCTACACCATCAACTGAAAGAACAGTTCCTGACATGGTCACTGAAATTCTGGAAATTGCCCGTTCTATCCAGAAATCTTTATATCCCGCAGCCAACCCTTGGGCTTCACCTTGGAATGAGGGTTATATTACTTCACGAATCAGCGACCTCCCATTTGACGCGCCAGCAACCGTCAATAGAAGCGCACTGGCAAACGCGATGAGCGAAATTTTAAGAGAAGCACGTATGAGAAAAGCCGCAGAAGCTCCTGAAGAGAAGAAAGAAAACGGCGGACAACAAAAAAAGGATTGACGCTTCACCTTGAGCATCGCAGCCGTTCGCCGGTGTCGGTTGTTGCTTGACTTTCGGTGGCCACGGTTCAGCTTTGGAATGTTATCCTAGCCGGCGGCGGTGGCGGGATTCCCTGAAGACCCCACGGGCATGGAACCTTGTTCGGCAGACGTCCGCTTTTCTCCTCATTGACATCGGGAAAATAGAGCGAAGACACTGTTTAAGCCTGCGAAACCCGCAGAAATCGAGTATCTTTACCGACCATGGACTTCGATCGCTGGCTGTCTCTTGCAACGATTGCACAGTTACTGCCCCAAAGGTAATCTTTGCCATAGTCTTATGGTTAACCAGCCCATTTCCCGCCGCATCGCGGTGGTTGAAGGCGACATCACGCGACAGCCCATGGACGCAATTGTGAATGCGGCGAACACGACTTTGCTCGGCGGCGGGGGAGTGGATGGCGCCATCCATCGTGCCGCCGGACCCGAACTGCTGGCGGAATGCCGGACGCTTGGCGGCTGCGCCACCGGTCAGGCCAAAATCACGCGCGGTTACAAACTGCCTGCCAAATGGGTCATTCACACCGTCGGTCCGGTCTGGCACGGTGGTAACCATGGTGAAGATGAATTGCTGGCAGATTGTTATCGCAGTTGCTTCGCGCTGGTGGAAGAGCACGGCATCAAGACGGTGGCGTTCCCGTCCATCAGCACGGGCGCGTACGGTTTTCCGATGGACCGCGCGGCACGGATTGCCGTGCGCGAGACGAAAGATTACCTGACGCGGAATCAATCGGTGGAGCAGGTGAGTTTGGTTTGCTTCGGTGCAAGTGCCCTGCAAATTTACCGGGAGGCGTGCTCATCCGGATGACCCATTGGAACGCCGCCTTGAGGCGGGAGAAATGTGCGAATTGATGCCTCTGCCGCGTGAACGCGGCGTCCGATCGCGCGACAAAACACCAGGGAGGCTGTCACTAAAATATGCGACTGATATTTTTCCAGGCCCGATGGTACAGGTTTATCATGCGAAATTTGGGTTTTCTCAGGGCAGCGCTGGCGGCGTCGGGGTTGATTGTCTTGTTTCAACCAGCAGGACACAGCCAGCCTACAGGCAACCGATTGATGGTGAGCCAGACGCGGCCGTCGGACCCCGGGCTTGCCTCGGTGTGCCTGTACACCAGTGGGAACAAGGTATTCGACGCCACAGGCAAACCGGTCCGGCTCTGCGGAGTCAATATCGCCTCGCTTGAATGGCGAAACGACGGCGATCACGTTGAGGAATCAGTGAACCGCGCCATCAGGGATTGGAAGGTGAATCTCATCCGCTTGCCGCTGGCGCAGGACCGCTGGTTCGGCAAAATGACGAATCAAGCCGACGGCGGCGCGGCGTATCGCGCGCTCGTGGACAAGCTGGTGGACACCTGCGCAGCGGCGCATGTTTACATTGATCTGGATTTGCACTGGTCGGACTGCGGCGCGTGGGTGAACGAAGGCGGCAAGCTCGGCCAACATAACATGCCAGACATTCATTCCGTTGACTTCTGGCAGGATCTCGCGACCCGTTACCGGAACCAGCCGAATGTCATTTTCGGACTCTACAACGAACCGCACGATGTTCCGTTTGCAGTCTGGCGGGACGGCGGCACCGCCACCGATAAACCCGCGCTCTGGAATCCGGACCAGGCCAAAGTGATTTACGAAGTCGTCGGTTTGCAGAAATTATACGACACAGTCCGGGCCGCTGGCGCGACCAACCTGGTGACCGTCAGCGGGCTGGATTGGGGATACGATTTAAGCGGTGTGCTGCAAGGATACGGGATCAAAGGTGCGAATTTCGTTTATGAAGCGCATCCGTATCAGAACAAACCCGACTGGGACCGGAACTTTGGCGACGTGAGTCGGAAATATCCAGTGTATGTGGGCGAATGGGGCTTTGGCGGGCACAGCGAGACCAATATGGATTATGCCAACAACCTGATGAATTACGTCCAGAAACATAAACTTCACTGGACGGCGTGGGATTTGCACACGTCGGCCGGGCCGACGTTGATCAAGAACTGGCGATATGAGCCGACGGTTTTCGGCGAGTTTGTAAAGAAACAACTCGCGATGGCAGCCGAGGCACGCAGTTCAAACAATTGAAACCGGGCCGAAGTTCTCGATTCTGTAGCGGCGCTCTATGAGCGTCGCTGAATTTGTTTGGCGACTGTCGCAGACCCCGAAGGCTTTCGGGGCAGGCCGCCGCTACAGCACAGACCGTTGTCAATCGTTCAAACCTTCGAGCACGAGGAGGATAAAGGTGCTCCGGTCGTAAGTGAACGGCTGGCAACTCACCCGCAATTTCACTTTCGCGGTTTTGCCGTTGCGAACCAGTTCCATTTGCGCCACCTGGCGGACGACCCGGCGGCCCCGCGCTGCCGTTCGCACGGACTTGCGCACCATGCAATCGCGGCAGGCCGAAGCGGTGCCGCAGCCTTTGGCTCCCTCCATCGAATGCACACAGTTCAACACATCGCCACCTCGCTGCCGGATGATAAGCTTCCTGTCCTTTTTCAACAGCCGCGCCGCCGCCGCGTTGTAGTCGAAGATAGACACATTCTTGTCCACCACGAAAACGGGTATCGGCATGGCATCGAACAGCACACGGTGAAAGCCTTGATCCAGGAATTGAACGGCCAGCTGGCGCATAACGTATCCAGTTTAGCAAATCCGGCCGGGAAAGAAAGCAAAAAAAGTGCGGCTAATAGGCCCGCTTATCCGGAACATTCGCCGGCTATTTCGCCGCCGCTGTTTCGGCTGACGGCTTCTCTTCCTTCTCGCGCACGAGGGTCGCGCCTTTGCCGAGGCGCTTGCGCAGGTAAGTGAGCTTGGCGCGCCGGACTTCGCCTTTGCGCTCCACTTCGATCTTGTCCACCCGCGGCGAATGCAACGGGAACACGCGTTCGACGCCTTCGCCGTAGCTGATGCGGCGGACGGTGAAAGTCTCGTTCAGGCCGCGTCCACGCTTGCCGATGACGACACCGGCAAAAACCTGGATGCGTTCCTTGTCGCCTTCAACGACCTTGGTGTGCACGCGCACGCTGTCACCCACCGCAAAATCGGCTTTGTCCTTGCGATACTGCTCTGACTCGATTTTTTCCAACAATGCCTGGTTCATAAATCTTCCATTGGTGACAAGTGACATGTGTCACGTGACACGGTTGACTGTCGCGAGTTCTTGTCACCCGTCACTCGCCACTCGTCACTTACAACAAATCCGGTCTGCGTTTTTTTGTCCGCGCTTTCGCCTGTTCACGCCGCCACTTTTCAATTTCGGCGTGGTTGCCGGACACCAGAATGTCCGGGACCTTCAGCCCGCGAAATTCCGCCGGCCGCGTGTATTGCGGATATTCCAGCAAACCCGCGCTGAACGACTCATCGTGCGCGCTGGCGTCATCGCCCAGTGCCCCGGGCAACAACCGCACCACCGCGTCAATCACCACCATCGCCGGCAATGCACCGTTCGTCAGCACGTAATCGCCGATGGACAACTCGTCGTCGGCGAGTTTTTCGCGCACGCGCTCGTCGAAACCTTCGTAATGCCCTGTGACCAGCAACAAATCATCCTCTTTTGCAAGTTCCCGGGCGATGGCCTGATTGAACTGCCGCCCGGCAGGCGACAGCAAAATCACGCGCGTCTTCTGGCGCTTCAAATTTCCAATCGCTTCAAAGAGCGGCTCCGGCTTCAACAACATGCCCGGGCCGCCGCCGAACGGCCGGTCGTCCACGGTCTTGTGCCGGTCATGCGTCCAGTCGCGCAAGTTGTGGATTTTCAGGTCCACCAGCCCGGTTTCGCGCGCCCGTTTGACGATGCTTTCGTCGAGCGGCCCGGCGAACATCGCCGGGAACAAAGTGAGCACGTCAATTCTCATTCTCGCGCTCGTCCTCGTCGTCGTTCTCGTCCTCGTAATCGAATTGATTCGAGGACGAGGAGGAGGACGATTACGATTTTTTCTCGTCTTCGACAATCTCCACCGAACAGCGCAAACCCTTCTTCGCGCTGCCGGCCAGCAACAATGAGCGGAGGGCATTGATCGTGGCACCCTGCCGTCCGATAATTTTACCCACATCCGACTGGTCCAGCCGGAGTTCATAAACCGTAATGCCCGCGCGTTCCACCGGGGTGACACTCACCGCCTCCGGATGTTGCACCAGGCCCTTGACGACGTATTCCAGAAATTCCTGCATGGCGCCCAAAATCGGGGTCAAGCCGCCGCGGCCGCTTTGCCGGCTTTTTTAATGAAGCTGGCGACGGTGTCGCTGGGTTGTGCGCCCTTGCTCACCCAGTATTTGGCGCGTTCGAGATTGAGGGTGAAGTTGTCGCCCTTTTTCAACGGCTGATAGGAGCCGAGTTCCTCGATGAACTTGCCGTCGCGTGGACTGCGGCTGTCGGCCACCACAATGCGGAAATACGGAGCGTTCCTGGCCCCGACGCGTTTCATGCGAATTTTTACGGACATAATTTTATCAAAAGAGCCGGGAATTTAATCATGCGGGCGCCCATTGGCAAGCTTTGTTTTAGCGAAAAACACCGCTTGCCGTCGGCGTCAATCGCTGCTTTGCTGGTGCCCGTGAACCGGCCATATGAAGAAATTCTCGATGGAGCATCGTTTCCGCGTTCCGCCCCGGGCGAGCGCCATGAAACGATTTGCGACCGGTTGCACGCGTTGATGATGGCGAGTGTGGCGAACCTGCCCAGCACGCAATTGCTGGCGCCGCGCACCCGAATCCAGGTGACCCGCTCGACGGCGATCTGCCCCGACCTGGCGCTGTTGACGGTGGCCACGGGCAAACTCTGGCTCGCCGCGGAAATCATCAGCCGGGACGATCATCGCGCCGATACGGTGATCAAGAAGGATCTGTATGAAAAGCTCCGCGTGCCCCGGTTGTGGATGGTGGACCCGCGCTACGATAACGTGGAAATTTACCACAGCACCGAATTCGGCTTGCAGTTGAAGGGCATCCTGGCCGGCAGCGAAGTCCTGGCGGAAAAATTGATCCCCGAATTTCAGGTCGTCATTGCCGAGTTATTTGCCGGCGAAAAAAGCGAAAATTAATTTGCTTGAACGCAAATATTAACTATGTTGTCGTATCCCTGTAACACGCAAACATCCAAAACTATGAAAAGATCCAAATGGTTCCTCACCCTGGCCGCGGTTGCTCTGGCGGTGACGTTCACCGTGGGCGCGCGCGCGGCCGACAACGACGAGACCACCCTCACGGGCACGCTCGTTTGTGGCAAGTGCAAGCTGCATGAAACCAAAGAGTGCCAGAATGTTTTGCAGGTCGAAAAGGACGGCAAAACCGTCAACTACTATTTGACGCAAAACAAGGTCAGCAAGGACTTCCACAGCAACGTTTGCATGGGCGATGGCGAGAAAGTGACCGTCACGGGCAAGGTCAAGGAAAAGGGCGGCAAGGAAACGCTGGCGCCGAGCAAAATCGAGCCGGTCAAATCGTAAACGAAAATTGAAGATGGAAGATGGAGGATGGCTTTGACCATCCTCCATTTTCTATTTTCCATCGTCGCTTTTGTTGAAAACGCGGCGATTGAATTGTACCACGTCCTCGTATTTCACCCCGCTCCCGCCGAAAATATCCAGCGCCGAACCGATGGTGAGATCCACTTTCCCCTGTCCTCGCCGCGTGACTTCCTCCAGATCGGACAGCGATTTTGCGCCACCCGCATAAGTCACCGGGATCGGCGTCCAGCGCCCAAGGTTTTCCACCAGCTCCTCGTCAATGCCGCGGCAAAGGCCTTCCACTTCCACGGCGTGCACGAGGAATTCTGCGCAAAGACCGCCTAGTTTTTGCAGCGTGTCCGGCGAAATCACCAGTTCAGTGAATTTTTGCCAACGGTCGGTCACGACCACGTAATCCGTGCCCCGTCGGCGGCAACTGAGATCCAGCACCAAACGATGTTTGCCGACGAGCCGGACCAATTCCTGGAGCCGGCTCCAATCCAAACGGCCGTCGCGGAAGACCCAACTGGTGACGATGACGTGCGACGCTCCGCCTTCGAGCCAGTTACGAGCATTCTGGTCGTTGATGCCGCCGCCGACCTGTAATCCGCCGGGATAGGTGGCAATGGCGGCACACGCCTCATCTTCGTTGCCCGGCCCCAGCATCACCACGTGGCCGCCGGCCAGTCCATCCCGCCGGTAAAGGTCGGCAAACCACGCGGCGGGGCGGTCGGAGACAAAATTCGTCCGCGGCTGGCCGGCCTCACTGAGCGTGCCGCCGACGATTTGCTTCACTTTGCCTTCATGCAGGTCAATGCACGGGCGGAACATGCGTTCAAGCTAGATTCTCCCGGCTCAAATTCATACTAAAAAATTTGACGACGCGGGCAGGGCAGGGGAACTTGTGCGTGTTTAGAGTCGTGACGAGGACGCTTTTCAACCCGCGCGCGAGTGGCAGATTATTTTTTGCCTTCGCGTTGTCGGGTTGTTTCGTTTTTACCGCCGCGGCCAGACCCTACGGATTGAATTCGCGTCCGGCGATTGGCGCGTTTCTGAACGGCGCGATGCCTGAAATGGCGCCGGGCATTTCGGGCAACTGGTCGGCGGTGGTCGCGTTCCCGAACCTGCTTTTCACCAATGCCGTCGGCCTCACCTCGGTTCCCGGCACGGATGAATTGTGCGTGTGGGAACGCGAAGGCCGCGTCTGGACATTTCAAAATTCCCCCGGCACGGCGCAAAAGAAACTCGTTCTCGATCTTCATAATCAATGCCAGGGCTGGGACGATTCCGGACTGCTCGGGCTGGCGTTTCATCCGGGCTTTGCGACGAACCATTTCGTTTTTGTTTATTACACCTGGGTCAAACCCGGCACGGTCGCCGGCGATGCCTACACGCGGCCCGTCCCAATTATTCCCGATACTTACCACGACCGGCTGGCGCGCTTCACCCTGGATGCAAATGGAGTGGCGATTCCCGGTTCGGAAACCGTATTCGTGGACCTGACCTGTGGCACTATCTGGCATCACGGCGGGGGGATGTTTTTTCATCCGACAAATGGGTTTCTGTACTGGACGGACGGCGACAACGCCAACGGCGACAACACGCAAATCATTAATCGCAGCCTGTTCTCGGGCGTTTTTCGGGTTGACGTGGATTGCCGCGGCGGCAACGTGAGCCACCCGATTCCGCGCCAGCCGCTCAACGGCCGAACGGCGAATTATTTCATCCCGAATGACAACCCGTTCGTGGCGGCGACGCCCTCGTCGCCAAACAAAAACGGCGTAATGCGCGACGAGGCGTCGCAGCCACCGCTCGAGGAATTTTTCTGCCTCGGGCTCCGCAGCCCGCATCGCATGACTTATGACCCGCCGACGGACAGAATTTTCATCGGCGACGTCGGCGAAAGTGCGCGCGAGGAAATTGACGTGATTGAGCCGGGCGAATCGGGCCTGAATTTCCAATGGAATCGCTGTGAAGGCACCTTCGGCGAGATGAAGCCGCCTTACCTCGGCGTCAGCCGCGGGCCGGTTCTGGATTACCCGCACACCGATGGGCGCGCCGTTATCGGCGGCTACGTCTATCGCGGGCGCGAATTTGCGGCTGATCTCGGTGGCAAATACATCTTCGGCGACAACGTCATGCGCACCGTCTGGGCGCTGGACGAAACCAGCACGCCCATGAAAAAGAATCTGCTGTGCGTCATGCCCAGAGGCAGCGGCCCCAATTCCGGCGCCGATTACACGGGGCTTTCCTCATTCGGCACTGACGCCAACGGCGAAATTTACTTTTGCCAGATGAGCAGCATCGGCGGGCGCATTTTTACGCTCGCGCGCGGCGGCCCGCCGCCGCCGGCCAAACCGTTCCCGAATTTGCTGTCGCAAACCGGCGCGTTTGCCGACCTCGAAACGCTCACACCGGCCAGCGGGCTGATACCGTACAATGTCAATTCGCCGCTGTGGTCGGATGGCGCGGTCAAGTCGCGCTGGATGGCATTGCCGTCGAACAGCGTGGTCGGCTTCGCACCCAACGGCGAATGGACGTTTCCCGCCGGCACCGTGTTTGTAAAAACTTTTGAACTGCCCGTGGATGACACCAATTCAAAACTCCTCCGCCGATTGGAAACCCGCCTGCTCGTGCGCGACACGAACGGCCTGGTTTATGGCGCGAGCTACAAATGGCGCGCTGATCATCGCGACGCCGATTTGGTGACCGCCGGGACGAACGAAGACATTCCCATCAAAACCGCGACCGGGATGCGGGTTCAGCGGTGGTTTTATCCTGGTCGGCAGGATTGCCTGACCTGTCACACGCCCACGTCCGGCGGCGTGCTCGGCGTCAAGACCCGCCAACTCAACGGCAATTTCAAATATCCCGGGAGCGCCGCCATCCTGGCGGCGGATGACAAATCCGCGCGCCGGCAGGATGCCAGCGCTCCCGGTGTTACCGATAATCAACTCCGTGCCTGGAACCACATCGGCCTCTTCGACACGAATCTCGATGAACGTGAAATTCCACATTTCACGCGGCTGGTGGCGGTGACCGACGTCGGCGCGTCGCTGGAATGGCGCGTGCGTTCGTATCTCGACGCCAACTGTTCGCAGTGCCATCGGCCCGGCGGGGTGGAGGCGTTTTTTGACGCCCGCGTGGATACGCCGTTGGCGAAACAGAATCTCATCAACGGGCCGGTTGAAAATCCGCTTGGTATTTCCGGCGCCAAAATCATCGTCCCCCACGACACCGACAAATCCGTCCTGTTTCACCGCATTAATCTGGCCGGTAATCTGCAAATGCCGCCCCTGGCCAAAAATGTTGTTGACCGGATTGCGGTTGACGTTGTCGCCAATTGGATCAACTCGTTGCCGGCCTCAATCAAAGCGGCGCTCCCGCCGGAATGGAAACAGCGGGACATCGGCAACGTCGGGCAGCCGGGCGACGCAAGTTTCCTGGACGGCCGGTTCAACTTGATTGCGTCCGGCAACGATATCTGGGACCAAGCCGACGGGTTTCATTACGTTTACCAGCCGCTGGCCGGCGATGGGGAAATCACCGCTCGCCTGGTCGCGATGCAATACACCGATCCGTGGGCCAAGGCGGGCGTCATGTTCCGTGAAACGGTTGCGCCGGGCTCGCGGCGCGCCCTGATGGCCGTCACCGCCAGCGGCGGGTCGGTTTTCCAATGGCGACCGAAACCCGACGATTTGAGCAGCAGCATTGATGGCCCCCTGAGCAACGTTCCATTCTGGGTGAAATTATCCCGCGCGGGAGATAATTTCGCTGGTTACGTTTCGACCGACGGCATCAACTGGCAACGCGTGGGCAGCATCGCCCTGCCGATGAAAACGGCGATTTACGTGGGACTGGCGTTGTCATCGCACAACAACGCGGCATTGAACTCGTCGCTCTTCGACAAGGTGTCGGTCTCGTCCGCCGCCGGACTGCTTGCCGCCCGAAAAAATTATCCGGCACACTGGTGGGCGCCGGTGCCGACCAACGGCGCGCCGTCGTGGGAAATCCTGCCGCAGGCGGCCGCGCCCGGCGAAGTGATTCTCTCCAAGCGCAATGAGCTCGGCCTGCTTTCCAATTTCGCGCCCACGCCGTTTACGTTTCGCGACCACCGCTACGCCAGCCTCGAAGGGTTCTGGCAGATGATGAAATACCCTGAAGGTGCTGACGACCCGCGCGCAACATTTACCGGGTTGAGCTGGCCGTACACGCGCGAACAGGTTGCGCAACTGACCGGCTTTGAAGCCAAGCACGCCGGTGACGTGGCCGAAGCGAACATGAAAGCGATGGGCATTGATTGGGTAACGTTCGACGGGGAAAAAATGGAATATCGTGCCGCCGGACGAAGCGAATTTTACAAACTCATCGTCGCGGCGACGCACGAGAAGGTCCGGCAAAATCCCGACGTGCAAAAGGTTTTGCTCGCGACAGGCAACCTGGTTTTGAAACCCGACCATCATCAGGAACCCGATGCGCCCGCTGCCTGGCGCTACTTTGAAATCCTGACTCAAATCCGGACCGAATTGCAGAAAAACGGCGGGCTTCAGTAGATTGAGCCAAGTCCTGGGTGGGCTTCAGACCAGCCATTCTGTCAATAGTGAGGACTGACCCGTTCACGCTCACAAGAGGGAACCAAATCCGAATTCTGAATACCGGAATGAATTCTGGTTCGGCGGTTAGCTGGGGGAAACCAGGAACTGCTGGTCCGCTGACTTCCCGAGGTTCACGGGGACTAGCTGTCGCTGAAGCTATGGCGAGCGAACCAGCACTGGATGTGTGTGGCCCGGGCTTTGAAGCGTTCGGCATTATCTATCCTGCCGTAACTTTAGCAAAGGGAGATATGTGAAATCTGTCCTGCCTTCGTGCGGGACGTGAGGTAACGTGAAGCTGCTCCAGCATCGTTCTTAAAAATGGGTGGCGCAAGTCATGCTGTTGGTTGCCAGATTTGTTATGGTCGGCGTGTCGAGTTCGATTTACCATTGCCAATGAACTACGAAATCGGCCCGATTGGTTAAAGATGGATCTCCTGTAAACGGGTCAGTTCTTGATATTGTCATATTACGCTTGGTCCTTACCTGTTTTCCGTCGGCGATACAAGAGATGGTTTACATAACCTGGCGCACCCATCTGCAATCGTTCCGCCACCCATTTCACCGTCATGACCGTCTCCTTACGCAACCGCGCCGCCAAGGTTACCTTGAGGGCATCTCCCTTGGCGCGCTGGCCTAAATCATCCTCTCGCCAGCCATTTCGTTTAAATTCTGCCGCTATAAGCTCTTCGGCTTGCACTTCAGCCGTTTCCTGCCGCTCCGATCCATAATGCTCTGCCCCCATCCGTTCCTTCATCTGGGCCAACAATTCTTTCCTGAATGTCTTTTCACCCAAATACCACCCGCGCCGAATGGGTTTGTAAATTCCCCCTTCCTCAGCTCCGCGCCGCGCCTCCACCAGCCGTTGCAATTCCCGTCGCCCCGCCGGGCTGTCCTTGGGAATTCTCAGTTCGCCCAATAACCGGTCTGTCCGCAACCAGGCCGCCCGCTGCCGGGGTTTCTTCAGATACTCCGGCCAACTGCTCCAGCGAAAGGTCCGTAACGGCTCTCCCGGCCGCAGCAATTTAGCGCGTGCCGGATTCAGATGCACATACTCGCACACCGTCTTCAAATACCCGCTGCCGCTCCCATCCACGATCAACGCTTTGTAGCGGCCACTGAACAAATGTCCAAAGAGCTTGTGCCGCCGATTAAACCGTCCGGTGTAAGTCTCCAAAAACCATTTCATCCCCGCCACCAGATTACCCCGGGGCGTCTCGACCACCAGGTGAAAATGATTGGGCATCAGACACAGCGCATGCACTTGCCACCCCGTCTTGGCACAGGCCTCCGCCAGTGTCTTCAGAAAACATTCCCGATCTTTATCATCCTTGAAAATCGCTTCCCGCCGGTCCCCGCGATTCAGGACATGGTAAATCGCGCCGGGATATTCCACTCTGACCTTCCGCGCCATATCCGCCACCCTATGTCTGGTCGGCAAATATGTCAATATCAAGAACTGACCCGTATTTGACCGGAGAGGAAAAGTACAAAGGGCGCAACCTGAAGGTTGCGGCTACTCGGGACGAAAGGCGTCTGGCGCATCGGCTATGCTCGGATGCTTCTGGCCGTTGGCGCGTTCGAGAATTTTCCGGTACGTCGCGAAGGCCAGCAGCGGCCAAGCGTTGCGATACATGTCGTATTTCAGATAAAACACCTTCGGGAAACCGGTGCCGGTGGTTTCCTCTTCCGTCCATGAGCCGTCAGCATTTTGCGTGCGGATCAAATATTCGATGCCGCGTTTGAGCGCGGGAATTTCCGGGTCGTCGAACGCACACAAGCCCATGACGGCCCACGCGGTTTGCGATGCCGTGCTCGGTCCTTGCCCTTTGAAAACCGGGTCGTCGTAGGTGTTGCAACGTTCGCCCCAGCCGCCGTCGTCGTGCTGCACGCTTTCGAGCCAGGCGCGCGCCTTGAGCAGCCACGGCTCGGTCATGTTCCAATTCATGGCGCGCATTCCGCGCAGGACCTGCCAGGTGCCGTAAATGTAATTCACACCCCAGCGGCCGTACCAGGAACCGTCTTCCTCCTGCTGGGCGCGGATGTAATCGAGCGCGTCTTTCACCTGCGGATGGTCGGTTTTCCAGCCTTCGTACCCGAGCAATTCCAAGATGCGCGCGGTGATGTCGGCGCATTCGGGGTCGAGCATGGCGTTGTGGTCGGCGAACGGCACTTTTTCCAGGATGTTCTTGGTGCAATCCTTGTCGAACGCCGCCCAGCCACCGTCTTTGCACTGGAACGTCATCATCCATTTCAGGCCGCGCTGGAAACATTCGTCGCGCTTGCGCGGATTGTCGGTCGGGATTTTGCGCAACGCCAGCAGCACCATCGCCGTGTCGTCCACGTCCGGGTTCCATTTGTTGTTGTATTCAAAGACCCAGCCGCTCGCCTCGACTTTCGCCGGGTTCTTGTGGATCCAATCGCCGTAAAAGCGGATTTCGCGGTCCATGATCCATTCGGCGCAGCGTTTGAGCGCCGGATGGTCTTCTGAGATGCCGGATTCGTGCAGGCAAATGGCCACGATGGCGGAGTCCCAGACCGGCGAGAAGCACGGCTCGATGCGCACATCGTTCTCGGTCTCGTGTTCGAGCTTCTTGAGTTCGCGTTCGGCGCGGACAACTTCCGGGTGGTCATCAGGATAACCGAGGGCCCGGAGGGCGATGACCGAGTTGAGCATGGCCGGGAAAATGGCGGCCAAACCGTCGGAGCCTTCGAAGCGTTCGAGCATCCAGCGCTCGGCCTTTTTGAGCGCGGCTTTGCGGAACGGATGGATTTTATGTTCGGCGAACCACTCGGCGAATTTGTGCAGGCGATCGAGCCAGAGGAAAAGGTTGCGCCAGGAAACCGTTTCCGGGTCAGGTGCGAGGGCGAGGTCGCGTTCGTGATAGCCTTCGGGATAAAGCTCGTCCAGGTCCACGTCCACCGGGCGGGTCGGTCTGAAGTGGTTGATGATGGCGAGCGGCACGAGCATGGCGCGCGACCAGTTGCTCATGTCCCAGAATTCCACGCCGAACCATTTGCCGATGAGCAGCACTTCGGACGGAATCGTGGGGACATATTCCCACGGGAACAGGCCGATGAGCGCGAGGTACAGTTTGGAGAAAGTGTTCATGCGCGGCACGCCGCCGAGGTGTAGCGCGATTTCGCGGGCGTGCAACATGCGCTGGTCCGTCGTGCGCACGCCGGCCAGTTTGAGCGCGAGGTAGGCCTTGATGGTGGCGTTCACCTCCGACGGCCCGCCATAGTAGATGTTCCAACCGCCGTCGGGCAACTGCATGGAAAGGATGTGGTTGACGGCCTTGCGCTGCCAGGCCTTGTCCACTTTGCCCGCCCAATGACGGTAGATGATGGTATCGGACGCGAGGGTGGAATCCACCATCAGTTCGCCCACCCAATAACCTTCGGGCTTCTGCAAACCGAGCAAATTTTCCTGCGCCCGCAGGATGGCGGTTTCCAGTTCTCCGGCCGGGCCGGCTGGCGGCCCGGCGGCCGGAGGCGGTTGTGTGGGCTGAACCCTTGGACCACTTTCAATCACAAACACACTCTGCGAATTTGCGCCCGAACTGTAAAGAATTTAGTGCCGGGGTGTTATGAGCAGCGGCTGCTTGGCAGAGAGCCGACCTTGCAGTTTCAGCTAGAGTGGTTCTGCAAAAACTGTAGTCGAATAGAAGGTAGGGCCGGGCTGCTGCGTGGCCTTGGCGGCGGAGTACCGCCGCCCCACCAATCCAGCGCTTACTTCGTCTCGAAGTTCAACTTGAGCACGGAGGTATTTTTTGCCTCAGTTTGCACGCGTAACAACAGGCCGTGCGCGCCGGTGCTCAGCCCGGTCAGGTCCACGATGAACGTTTCGTTGGTGGAATCAAAAATCAGGTTTTCGGGGCGAAGCGCCACTTCGTCCTTGCCATCGAGAGAATAGCCGGCGGAACTGATGACGCTGGATTTATCCACGGCTTCGACAAGGATGTGGGCGTGGTCTTTCTCGATTTCCTGTTTTTTGACCGCAAGGGCCGGAGGGGTGTTATCAATCAAAAACGCTTCGCTGATTTCCTCCGCGGTCCGTTTGGTTTCCGGCGTGTTCGAAGGTTCATCCGACGCGGTGACTTTGACGTAATAATAGCCCACGCGGAATCCGGTGGTATCGAAGGAATAGAACGAGTCCTCGGTCTTGTCCTGCAGCGTGGTCCATTGCGAGTCGGACTCGGCCCGGATGGCGACGGAATAGACGAGTTTATCCTGGTTCGGATCGCTGGCTTCCCAGACCACCGTGCACAGGCCGGGACTTCGGGTTATTTTCAACGGCGGGTGCGACAGCAGTGCCGCAAGGACGGCCGCGGCCGGACCGGGAGTGGACGCACCGGCCGGATCTCCCCCGGGGCTGCCCAGCAACTGACTCAAACTGACTGAGGGCGCTTCGATCTGGGGTGCCGGCATTTTGGCGACGCCGAACCCTTCGTTGTGGACCTTGACGCGCGAAATGACCGGCGCCGCGTTTTGACTCTGATAATAAAACTGCACGCGCCGCAGCTCAGCGGTAGCGTTGGGAGATTTCGCATCGCGCTTGAACAGCACCCGGTATTGCAGATAACGGGCGGGCGGACTGGTGGTGGCGATTTCCGTGGCGAACGGCGTGGAGGCCGACCAGTCGCTCCAGGTCTTTTCCGGTTTCTCCGTGTTGCCGGACCGGCTGGAAAATTCGAGCGCGGTATTAGTGGGCGCATCCGCGTCCGGATGCAACTTCCCCCAGACACTCTTTTGTTTTGCGTCGAAGGCCTTGGAGGTGTAGGTGCCGTTGGTTGCCAATGTGAAATCGAGCCGGTAAAGTTTCCCGGGATGGCTGGTGAGGGCAAAATATTCCCTCGGATTGGATGCGTCCGGCAACAGAGCCGAAACCTGGGAACCGTCGCTCGTCTTCTGCAGAAGCTGCCAGTGATTGGGGCTGGCCACGGAATAAATCCTCCCTTTATCGCCTGTGCCAACCAGTAAATCTCCGTTCGACAGCAGGGTCATCGCGTAAATGGCTTCGCCGGGAGCGCTCCAATAACGCTCATGAAAGCTGTTGGTAGCAATCCGGTAAATGGCGCCTTGCGACGCCCCGCCGGCGCTCAGCCCGCTTTGACCGGGGCCTCCCGCCGCCCCCGGGCCACTTGACGATGGCTGGAGCGCGCCCTCATCCGCGGGCACACTCGAGGCCCGTGAAGAAAACGGCACATTGGAAGATGTCGCGGCTCTGGGCGCAGTCTCGCCGTTCACGCTGGAGCCGGTGAGCGAAATAATCATGCCACCGGGACCGGAAGTTGCGGACGGTTCAGATCGGCTCCCGCCCGCAAAAGTAGAGACGTAAATGCGGCCGTCAGACGCGACTGAAATCTGTTTGATTTCGGCGTCACCCGAGTTGAACACCACAAAGGCGTGTTTGTCCTTGTCAATGCGGTAGAGGTAGCCGTGCGGGCTGGTGCCGGCGAGCAGGTTCCCGTTTTTGTCCCACGCAAGTACGTTGATGTGAGTTTCCTCGGTTTCAACATAGGTTTGCGCGGTGGCCGGTGTGGAACCGGCCGGCGGCACGCGGAGGATTTTGCCGTGATTGCCGGTCGCCAAATACAGCGCACCGTCCCGGTCAAAAGTCATGGCCCAGATGTAAGTCTCGCCGGGATTGCAGTATACCTCGGCGCGGCCATCGGCGTCGAGACGATACACCCGTCCGTTCGGGGAAGTTGCGGCGTAGAGCCGGCCTTTGCCGTCAAGCGCCAGAGCGTGCACCATCACTTCGTTGGGCGCGAAGAAGACCGTCAACTCGCCCTTGGGGGTGAGTTTATAGACTTTGCCCTGATTGCCGGTGCCGAAAAACAGGTTGCCGTGCTCGTCCTGGACCGAGCACCAGATGATCGGGTCGGTGGCGCTGGCCAGATTAGTGAGCGCCGGCGCCAGCGACAGGTGCCCGTCGCTGGTCAGCGAGACGTTATCGAATTCGCCCTGGTTGAACTCGGCAAACGTGTCGAGATCCACTTTTTCGGTCGTCACCGCCCGAACCGCGGGGGCGAAACTCAGGACGAGCGACAACGAACAGATGAGCAGATTGAAAACGCGTCGTTTCATTTGATCCTCACAGGTAAGGTTAGTTGTCCACTGAACGTTCCCGCCACCGGGAAGTTCGTTTCCCAAAGCGTGATGTGGTTGAGCATCGCCTTTTCAGTGTTGGAATTCGGCGACGCAAACTGTGCCGCGACCGACGGGGGCAGGTCGGGGAGATTCTTTCCTTCCACGGAAAGGCCGGGCGCAGTTTGCAGCAATTTGACGCAGATGTTTTGATGGGACCGGGTGAGACGGAGCCGGTCCAGCACCTGGTCCAGGGTTTGCGGCGGCACGCGCGGGGGCTCGTCCATCCGCAACGCCGCATCCGCGTCCCCGACGAACAACTGCACCTGCGATGCCCGCAAGTCCGCGGGTATGGGAGCCGCGATGGCGATGCTGGACGGTTCGCCGCGGTAATTGCGCAGACCGATGACGGCACGAAGGGTGTCGCCCGGCTTGATTTCATTTTGATCCATTTCCAGCGAATCCAACCGGGTGGATTTCCAGCCGTTGACCATGCGCACGTGAAACGTCAGCGACTTCACGTTCGGAAACTCGCAGGGATTGCTCAACAGCGATTCGTAAAGCTCAAGCTGGCGTATGGCCAGAGGGTAGGCCGCATCTTCACCGCTGGCAGCGTCGGATAGCTGGACCGGTTTGTGTCCGTCAATTTCCATGGTCGTATCCATGAACATGGTCTGTTGCTCCTGCAGTTCCTCGGTGTCATAAATGGATTCGAGCACCGCGATGGCGGAAAGGGTGGGCGTCAGCATCTGGTTCTGGAACATTTCACCCTGGAAATGACGTTCCTTGCCGCCCGGGGCTTCCAGGTGCATCTCGAAATGCGTCGTGTTCGGCTTGCGGCCGATTTCGCCGGCAATGGCGGTCAACCGGTCCTCATAAATTGTGCCGATGATCGGGCCGGTGTTCGACAACTTGAACGACCGCTGGACGGATTGCACGACGGTGAGGATTTCCGCCGAGGCCATGGGCACTTCTTCCGGCCCGTTTTGCAGCAAGGGATGGCCGAAAGCCAGGATGCGGTTGCCTTTGCGCCAGGTGACCGTGCCGGTGCCGGCAATGTCAAAGTCGCCGCTCATCAACACCCCGGCCAGCGGCTGACCGGGTTTCGGGTCGTTGTCAATGTCATGCGAAGCCCGGCCGGACGGCGCCTGCATCACATCGAGACCGAGCGCGGCCAGGCGCGCGGAAAACTTCTGCAACGTGCGCTCGGAAACGCCGGAAATGAACAACGGCGTCGGGAGCGGTCGCATCGCCGACTGCAGCGTGGCCGGCGACGGAAGGTTGGCGCTCGCTGCGGGAGGCGCCAGCCACTGCGGGTCCAGGCCGGATTCAAGGCTCGCCGTGCGGCCGGCTCGAGCCGCGGCTGCGGCGGGTGGATAATTGGTTTCCACTTCCAGCATGAACTCGACGGGTGTGACCCCGATCAACGCTTGGTCTTTGGGCCAGAGAAATCCGTAGGCATAAGCGCCAATGAGTTTGCCATCAATGAAGACGGGACTGCCGCTCATGCCCGCCACGGGCCCGGTGAGCCGGTTCGTGGCATCCAGGGCCTTGCAAATGATGACGGGCCGTTGCGGGCCGATGAAATTCTCCGCGATGCCCACCACCTGCATCGGGAAACTGTCCACCCGGCTGCCAACGACGGTCGTGTGCCACTCGCCCAACATGCCCGGTTTGACTTCCGATAGCGGCATGATCGGGGTGTCATCCGCCGCTCGCACCGGGGCCGCTGACAGCAGAACCAGAACGGCGGCGCACAAGATTGAAATGGGAGGATTGAACTTCTTCACGTCGAAAAACGCTTGATTTGTTCCGGATTCAACCCACAGTCGTTCCGTAATCAGGCTGAATGCGCGGTATCTTGATAAGGCCCGGTGGCAAGGCAAGAATAAAAATCAATATTTCCGGCGGGCGTTTTAATATCTTCATTTTATAGTGGACAAGCACAATGACTTAACATTATAAAAGAGTGGCTCTCATTTCAGCATTGGCAATGAAACTTATGGGCTTCAAGACTGCCCGCTATGGTTGGGTGCCGGATTTGCCTGATCAACGCGACCATCTCTACGCTGCGCCCGTCGAATTGGCCGCCGCGCCGCCGGCCAAAGCCGATCTTCGCCCGCAATGCCCGCAGGTTTACGACCAGGGCCAGCTCGGCAGTTGCACGGCCAATGCCATCGCCGCAGCCATCGAGTTCGACCGGTTGAAGCAAAAGTTGGGCGACTTCACCCCGTCGCGCCTGTTCATCTATTACAACGAACGCGCCATGGAGCACACGATTGATTCGGACAGCGGCGCGCAAATCCGCGACGGGATCAAAAGCGTCGGCCAACAGGGTGACTGCCCGGAATCCGAATGGCCCTACGTCATCGCCAAATTCACAACCAAACCGCCGGCGAAGTGTTACGCCGATGCCTTGAAATACAAGGTGGTTTTATATCAGCGCGTGACGCAAATGTTGAGCCAGCTTCGCGGCTGCCTTGCTTCGGGCTATCCGTTTGTCTTCGGCTTCACGGTGTACGAAGGCTTTGAAAGCGCGCAGGTGGCGCGGACCGGCCACGCCTCAATGCCCCGATCCGGTGAGCAGGTCGTTGGCGGCCACGCGGTCGTCGGCGTCGGCTACGACGATGCGAAGCAGTGGTTCATCGTCCGCAATTCGTGGGGTGCCCGATGGGGCATGAAGGGTTATTTTACGTTGCCTTACGCATATGTGACCGACGATAATCTGGCCAATGATTTCTGGACAATCCGCATCGTTCAGTAATAATGAATTCAACCCAGTAAAACTCCATAGAAAATTATGACGCTCACAAAACGTGACCTGGTGATTCGCATCAGCAACGAAACGGGCCTCGTCCAACAGCAAGTGTTCGACGTGGTGCAGAAAACCCTCGACTACATCGCCGAAGCGCTCGCCAAAGGTGACAAGGTGGAATTGCGGAACTTCGGCGTTTTTGAGGTCAAAATCCGCAAGGCCCGCGTCGGCCGCAATCCGAATGCGCCGGAGACCGACGTGCCTATTCCCGCCCGCGCCATGGTGAAATTCAAGGCCGGCAAGGAAATGCGCGCCGACGTGCTCAAACTCACGCCCTCAAAGGCGGCGGCTTAGAATTCGGCCCAACGAGCGCAAAGGCTGCGGTCGTGTGGCCCCGGTTAAGTCCTCGGGAAAAGGGCAGGGATGACAGGGTACCATAACGTTTCCCGGCCAGTTTTCGCCGCGGGCATGCATTTCGGGCCGGATAAATCTCATTTGCATACGCCACCGGCTCCGTTAGTTTTACCGCCATCAACATCGCGGCGTTTTGCGGGTACTTTACGCGCTGGCCATGCCAGATGAGGCAATTGACCGGGCGGCCGACGGATGGTGGGGACTTTGCGGAAAGCCGCTGCCGGCGCGTGGAAGGACAAACCACAAACGCAATGAATAAAGGGTGATCAGAGAAACCACGTTCCCAAGGTCCCCGGCGTCTGTGCTGCTCGTGCGGCTCTTGCTGGCTCTGCTGGCGTCACGGCCACTGGCGGCAGTGGCGGGGCCACCCTTCATCACCGACGACCCGGAGCCGGTGGATCATCAGCATTGGGAATTTTACCTGGCCTCCATGGACACCAAAACCGCAGACGGCTGGTCAGGAACCGCTCCGCACATCGAAGTGAACTATGGAGCCATTTCAAACGTGCAACTTCACATCATCGCGCCGCTGGCCTACAACGCGCCCGCGCAAGGCAGCACGCACTACGGCTACGGCGACACCGAACTCGGCATAAAGTTCCGGTTTATCCAGCAAACCGCTGGTTTTCCGGAAGTGGCCACGTTTCCGCTGCTGGAAGTTCCGACCGGCAATGCGGAAGATGGACTGGGCAGCGGGCACCTCCAGACGTTCCTGCCGTTGTGGCTCCAGAAGGATTTCGGTTCCTGGACCATTTACGGCGGCGGCGGTTACGGCATCAATCCGGGCGCCGAGAACCGCGACTGGGGTTTCGGCGGGGTGGTGGTACAAGACCAGATCCGGCCGAACCTGCTGCTGGGCGTTGAAATTTATCACCGCACCTCCATGCAAGTGGGAGAACGGGACGATACCGCCTTCAATCTCGGAACGGTGTTTGACTTCAATGAACACCATCATCTACTCTTCTCCGCCGGTTGTTCGATTGACGGGCCGACGGAGTTTCAAATGTACATCGCCTACCAGTTTACTTTCGGGCCGGAACTGTTTCACCACGTGCCCGCGCCACGCCCGTTGGAAAGCATGAATCGGTAAAACCGGGGCAATGAAATCCACGCTGCACACGAAAGTCGCCAATCTGCTGGATGTGGCCGGCTTGTTTCTGAAACTGGGCACCACCGCCTTTGGCGGTCCGGCGGCGCACATCGCACTCATGGAACAGGAAGCGGTGGTCCGGCGCGGCTGGATTTCGCGAGAGGAATTTCTCGACTTGTTAGGCGTCGTCAACCTTACCCCGGGGCCGGCCTCGACCAAACTGGCGATCTTCATTGGCTATCGGCGGGCGGGTTGGCTTGGGTTGCTGCTGAGCGGCGTGTGCTTCATCCTGCCCGCTGCGCTCATGGTCTCGGCCATCGCCTGGGCTTACCTGAAATACGGGAAACTGCCGGAAATCCGGGGACTGCTCTATGGCGTCAAACCCGTCATCATCGCGGTGATCGTGCAGGCGTTGTGGAACCTGGGACGCTCCGCAGTCAAAACCCGAATGTTGGCCTTCGCCGGTCTGGGAGCCGCCGCATTGAGTTACGCGGACGTCAATCCGGTGCTGGTGCTTTTGCTCATCGGCATGTTCATGCTGGCGGCCCGCATCTGGTCACAGCCGAAAGGCGCCACGGCCTGTCTGGCGCCGTTGTTGGGAATGACTTCCGCAGCGCCGCTGGCGGCCGCGACGGGCACGGTGGCGCCGTTCAGTCTTTGGATGCTGTGCCTGATTTTTCTCAAAGTCGGGGTGGTACTGTTTGGCAGCGGTTACGTGCTACTGGCTTTTTTGCGCGCCGACCTGGTCGAACACTGGCATTGGCTTACCGAAAACCAGCTTCTGGACGCCGTGGCCGTCGGCCAGTTCACCCCGGGGCCGGTTTTCACCGCCGCCACGTTCATCGGCTACATTCTGGGCGGGCCCAAAGCGGCGTTCCTGGCCACGGCGGCCATTTTCCTGCCGTCGTTTGTGCTCGTGGCCGTTAGCGGGCCACTCGTGCCGCGCCTGCGCCAGTCGCCACTCACTGCCGCCTTTCTCGACGGGGCGAACGTGGCTTCGCTGGCGCTCATGGCGGTCGTGACCTGGCAGTTGGGCCGGGCCGCGCTGGTGGACTGGCTGACGATCACGCTGGCGGTGGCCGCCGCGGTGTGGCTCCTGTTTTATCGTGTCAACTCGACCTGGCTCATTCTGGCGGGAGCGGCCCTGGGACTGGCGAGGTTTGTCTTCCAGGCCAACCCTTGATTCCGGACCGCCGCAAACGCCCGCCGCATTTTCCTTTCAGCTTTTACCTTTTGGTTTTAACTTCGCGGGATGGAACGATTGCCCGGTTTCCGCGATTTTTATCCCGAACCTTTGCCGCACGCCGACGTGGGGAGTGCCGACGCCCGCCAGTTTATTTTCAACCAGTGGCGCGAGACCGCCCGACGTTACGGCTTCCGCGAATACGACGGCCCGCCGCTCGAATCGCTCGAGTTGTTCACCACCAAGAGCGGCGATGAAATCGTCAGCCAGCTTTACAATTTCACGGACAAAGGCGACCGCGCGGTCGCGTTGCGGCCGGAAATGACGCCGACCCTCGCGCGCATGATCGCCGCGCATGAACGCAATTACAAAAAGCCCGTCAAGTGGTTCGCCATCCCGCAATTGTTCCGCTACGAACGCCAGCAGAAGGGCCGATTGCGCGAACATTTCCAGTTCAATGCCGACCTGATCGGTGAATCCAGTCCGGCGGCGGACGCGGAATTGATTGCGCTCCTCATTGACACACTGCGCTCCTTCGGTTTGACCGGAAAGGATTTCGTCATTCGCTTGAGCAGCCGGAACGCCTGGCATGAATTCTACCATGCCGGGCGGGGTGGCGGGTCGCCAACCGCCCAATCCGGCGAATACGAATTTTTCCAGACGATTGACAAACTGGAACGCGCCCCGCCGGAGGAGAACGAGCAGAAATTGCGTTCCCTGGGGTTTTCTTTCGAGGCGGTAAACCGGTTTATCAAGTCGGGCAAACCGACGGCGGAACTGCAAAGCATTCTGGACAATCTGGCCGCGCGGGGCTTGCGCGATTTTGTGAAGGTGGATTATCACGTCATCCGCGGGCTCGCGTATTACAGCGGTGTCGTCTTCGAGGCGTTCGATGCCCGGGGCGAGTTCCGCGCCATCGCCGGGGGCGGGCGATACGACAACCTCGTCAAGCTCGTCAGCGGGGGCAAAGTGGATTTACCCGCGCTGGGTTTCGGCATGGGCGACGTGGTGCTCCTGGAACTGCTCAAGGCGCGCGGCCTCCTGCCGAAGTTCGATGCCACCACGGATGTTTTCGTTTTGATCGACGACGAATATCTACGCTCGCAGTCCTTAAAACTCGTGCAGGATTTACGCGCCGCCGGATACGCCGTGGATTATTCTCTCACCTCCGCCAAACCGGACAAACAATTCAAGCGAGCGCAGGAATTGAAGGTGACCCACACGGTGCGTCTGGAAAACGAGGATTACGTCCGCGTGCGCAATTTGAAAACGCGCGAGGAAGTCGTCGTCGGTGTGGCCGATGTGGCAAATCACCTGGGCTGAATCGCGGCCGGGTTCAGTTGCCGGCGGCGTTTTCAACAGTTTTGCCGTCTCCGGACGGCATTAATTTTGCTCACATCGATCCGGCAACAGAGACGTAATGATAGTCGAAGACAATTTTTTCTCGGAGCCGGGGCGGCCTCCTTCAACGGTTACGGTGGCGGACCTTTGCGAGAAGTTTGCCGCCGCTGGTTTGCGCTGCAAGGCCGAATGTCACGACGAGGAAGTATGGATCGTATTCGAGGGCCGCAAATCCAACCTGGTGTTTACCGTGAACGCGTCCGGCCATCCCCTGACGGCCACGCTGCCGGACGCACTGGATTATGACGCGGATTTTGCCTGTGTGGTTTTCGAGGTTTTTGACAGCGTCGGGTGGACCTTCGCGCCGAATTAGCGCGTTCCAATAAGACCTTTGCCGTCGGCTTGGTCCGGATCCCGGCGCGACAGACGAGTCGTGGTAGCAGTCACGATCAGACGAACCGGGGAGCGCCGGGCGTGGCGCCGATGTCACTGAGGGGTGTCCGGATGAAAATTCGGATTGGCTTTGTTCCTGGTTTCGCGTATTTCATCCGCGCATGGGTTCACTCAAAAAACGCCGCAAGGCGAAAATCAACCGGCACAAACGGCGCAAGAAGCTGCGTCTGCATCGGCACAAGAAGCGCACGTGGCAGAAGTAATCTGCCCGGCGTATTAAGTCGTCCGTTGGCACGCCTGCGTTCCGGCAGGCGCAACTGCGGGCTTTTTTCTTGAGGCCCACAATTTTTCCGCCAATGGAAAATCGTTTCGACAAACATTATACCCGCGACGAAGCGCGCGCGTTGTTGCCGCAAATCCGCCAGTGGCTGGATCTGCTCAACCGGTCGCGGCAGGACCTGGACCGTTTCGACAAACGCTTGAGCGGTTTGACGGGGCAGGGCAATGACGTGGGTGGTGACACGGTCAACAATTGGATCCGCACGCTCGCGGACATGCAAAGTGTCCTCGCCGAGTTTCAACGCCGCCGGATTTTCATCAAGGATTTATCGCGCGGGCTGGTGGATTTTCCGGCGATCATCGGCGGCAAAGAAGCCTTTCTCTGCTGGGAACAAGAGGAAGACGATATCGAATTCTGGCACGACCTTGACGCCGGATTCAGCGGACGCGAGCGGTTGTGAGAGATCTCCAGGACCGGTCAATTCACGGTCTGCACGCGGCCGGTGTGGCGCGGATTGCCTCGAAACATCGGCCACGAACTCTTCGCCAGCGGCGGCGGGTTGCCCGGCGGAATGACGGCATATAACATCACGCCGTCGCAGGCGTAAACCGTGCCGTTGCTGCCGATGACCGGCGAAGTGGAGAGATTCCACGTCATGTCAATGTACCACAGTTGGGGGCCGTCCGGCTGAACAGCGACCAGTCTTCGCCAGGGCGCGGCGAAATAGACCGCTCCATTCGCGGCTACGGCCGGCGACGCATCTATCGGAAGCGGGGAACACCAGATCCAACGCTGCTTTCCCCCCCGGTCAACGGATATATCACAGGCGTTGACCGACAGGTAAACGTTCCCGGCCTCATCAAGTACCGGTGAGGACTCAGTCGCGCCGCCGGTGTGCAAACGCCAGCCTTCCGACCCGTCCGGATGCAGCGCATACAGATTCCCATCCGTGGAGGTGAAATAAATCGTGCCGTCAGTGGCGATGGCGGGCGAAGAGATGATTTCGCCCCCGGTCGCAAATGTCCAACGCACCGTTCCGTCCGGCTTCAGTGCGTAAAAGTTTTTGTCGTGTGAGCCAAAGTAAATCGTGCCGTCCATGGCAATCGCCGGCGAAGAAACGACGATATTGCTTGTGGCAAAAGTCCATTCTCGCGAGCCATCGGGCTTCAAGGCGTAAAAGTTGTTGTCCCACGACCCGAAGTAGATTGTGCCATCCGCGCCGATGGCCGGCGAGGAATCCACCCAAGCGCCGGTCGCGAAAGTCCATTTGAGTTTGCCCGCCGGCGAGACGGCGTAAAACTTACGGTCGCGCGAGCCGAAATAAATCGTGCCGTCGTCACCAATCGCCGGCGAGGATTTGACTTCCCGGCCCGCCTTGAACTTCCATTTCATTGCGCCTTGCGGTGTCAGCGCGAACAAGATGCCTTGAAACGAGGCCTGGTAAATTGTGCCGTCAGGCGCGATGGCGGCCGACGATGTGGCTGGGCGGTAAAACTCTTGGAAGGGCAGTGGAAATTTCCACAAATTGGTCGTCGTCTGCCCTCGGCAAAGGGATGGCGCGCACAGGCTCAGGAGACACACGACTGTTATTGGCGGGCAAACGGCGGCGGGTTTGCGTGATTGCATGATTCGCACGCAAGTAAATCTTTAAACTGGAAAAAGGCAAATGCAAAAGCCGGAAGGTCGGCACCACCGGACCATCGGCGTCCCGGACAGAAATGTCTCCCTGACTTGACCGGACGTTGAACCGTATTTAGCCTGAATTCATGGCGAACACCGGTGGCAAAAAGAAACGCAAAGCCTTGATGCTGGGCGTGGGGCTGGATTCGGACGGGCATAAACGGTTGACCACCGGCCCGAATTTCGCGCTCGTGGGCGGCACCGAAGAAACGCACGCGCAGATGACCGAAAAAGCCGTCAAGATTAACGAAAAACTCAGAGAACGTGGCAAGCAACTCGAGACCGTCAGCCATGAAGAGTTCGACGATATTGCCCATGAAGTCGGACTCAAATCGGTCAAGCCGCGCTCGAATTAAATTTGTTCTGTAGCGGCGCTCTGTGAGCGTCGCGCGCAGGTTCTGCGCGGTCATAGACCGCCGCTACGATAGACATTTCTCCACCGATGCCCGGGATTTTTCCGGCGTTTCGTGCAAAATTGCCTGCCAGCCTCGCGCCACGCCTCCCGCGATGTTTTCCGGCCGGTCGTCCAGATACACAATTTCCTTGCCCCGCCGCCCGGCCAGTTTTTCCAACGCCTCGTAAATTTTGGCGTCGGGCTTCATGGCGCCAATTTCGTAGGAATAAATGTAACCGTCGAAATTTTTGAAAAATGGAAAATTCCGGCGGATGTGTTCGACGGCCAGGTCGTTGGTATTCGAGAAAATGTAAGTCGGGATGCCGCGCTGGCGCAATTCGGCCTGCAGCGCAATCATCGCGGGGATCTCCGTGAAAATGTCCGCGAAAAATTCGCCGAATTCCTCAAAGCTGCCGCCAAACCCGATGGTCCGCTGCGCCTGGTCGTAAAATTCCCGGCGCGTAACCTCACCCAGTTCGTATTTGACGGTGATGTCAGAAGTCCCGATATAACGGTTGACGTCGTCAAGCGACATCGCGCTGCGGGCGGCAATTTTGCGCGCAGCGATCGAGTAATCAAAATCCACCAACACCTTGCCCAGGTCAAATACGACGATCTTCTCAGGGTTCATGACTTCAGCAGAGAATGGCGAATGGCCAAGCCCTAATGACGAATGGTAATTTACCGCGTGCGCGTGCGTGTCTGGATTTCGCGATTTGGCATTGTTTAGCCATTATGGATTCGTCATTAGTCATTTCTCAGTCATCTCGCGCCGTCCTTCCAACGCGCGGCTCAGCGTCAGTTCGTCGGCAAATTCGAGTCCGCTGCCGGCCGGCAAACCGTAGGCGATGCGGGAAATCTTCAGTCCTTTGCGCGCCAACCGCTTGGCAAGGTAATGACTGGTAGCATCGCCTTCCACGTCTGTGCCCAGCGCGATGACGATTTCCTTGATGGGCTCCTGTTTCAATCGCTTTTCCAAATCCGCGATGCGCAGGTCCTCCGGTTCGACACCATCAAGCGGGGAAATTTTCCCGCCGAGCACGTGGAACTTGCCGCGATACGTGCCGGATTTCTCGATACTCAATATATCCACCGCGCGCTCGACGACGCACACAAGCGAGGCGTCGCGCCGAGCGTCGGCGCAAGTGGCGCACGGAGATTTCTCAGTCAGCGCGCCGCAGGTCGTGCAAAAGTGAATTTTCTCCCGGGCGTGGACCATCAACTCGGCGAGATGCTGCACCGCGGCGGAATCCGCTTGCACGAGATGCAATGCGATGCGTTCGGCCGAGCGCGGTCCGACCCCGGGCAGCTTGTGCAGGGCGGCAATCAATGACGTGATGGAATCGGGAAGCATGCTCAGGGAATGACGAATGACTAAGCTCGAATGACGAACGAATGACCAGGCTCCAATGACAAATTGCTTCCGGCAACCGTTGGAATTTCGAGCTTCGGTTTTGGATGCCTTTTAGTCATCAGGGTTTCGTCATTAGTCGTTTCTTCAGAAGCCCGGCAGACTCAAACCGGCCGTGACTTTGCTCATTTCGGTGTTGGCAATGTCTTTGGCCTGGGCAAGCGCCTGGTTCGCCGCGGTCAAAATCATGTCTTCGAGCAATTGTGCATCGGACGGGTTGAGCGCCTGCGGATCAATCTTGATGGAGGCGATGCTGCCGTCGCACTTCGCAGTCACTTTGACCGCGCCGCCACCGCTGGTGGCTTCGACGGTGCGCGCGGCAAGTTGCGCCTGCACTTGTTCCATCTGCTGCTGCATGCGCGCAGCCTGTTTCGCGAGTTTGCCGATACTGGACATTTCAGGAGTTGAGAGTTGATGGTTGATGGTTGACGGAGAATCAGGCGCGGACTTCGACGATCTGGCCTTTAAAGATTTCCAGCGCCTTTTGAATCAAAGGATCGTTCTTGAAATCATCCTTGCTGAAGGAAACCGGCGCCGGTCTGGCTTTGGCCGACGGGATGGCAGAGGCCGTGGACACCGGCATTTGCTCCGGAACGGGAACCGCCGCTTTGGCCGGTTGCGGCGCGCGGGCGGCGGGCGCTTCGGTTTTGACGAACCTGATCTGCGCATTCGCGTGACCGAGTTCGGCGAGCTTGGTCTGGAGCAACGTGTGATTGCGCGCATTGTCCACCAGACCAAGGTGATCCTCAAATTCAGGATCAAAGCCGATTGTCAGGATATTTTTCTCGAACAAAACCGGATTGGCATCCACGAGATAGCTGCGGGTGAACGGACTGACCCGACCAACGGCTTCAAGCAACTTTGCCCACAATTCCGCAAGGTCGGCGGGAACCGGAACGGCGGCGACGGCCATAGCCGGGGCGGCCGGTGCTGCGATTTCCAGGTGGGCGGCGTGGGTTTTTGGACCTGGTTTGGTTGCGGACGCGGGGCCCGGCGTCTTTGCGGCTGCAGCAACCGGCTGGAGACCCGTGCCACTTCCGCCGCCGCGCAACGAGTTCAACTGTTTCAAAACCGAGTCGAGGCTGATGGCCTGGCGCGCTTCGATGGCCCTCAGCAGGGCCACTTCCAGCAAAATGCGTTTGGACGCGGCATCGCGCAGGCGCAGTTCGGAATCGGTGAGCACTTCGAGAATGCGCGTGAGGACTTCGGCGGTGGCCAGGGAAGATTGTTCTTTGAGCGCCGCCGCTTCCGCTTCGGAAACCTCGAGCAGATTCAAGTCGCCGCGCGAAACCTGGAAGATGAGCAGATTGCGGAAATGATTCAGCAAATCGGACAGCAATCGGCCGAGGTCCTTGCCGTTTTGCGCCAGTTCGTTCAACCCGGTCAATGCGGCATGAATTTCACCGGCGAGCACGGCCCGGCTCAGGCCCAGGACCTGGCTTTGGGCGGCCAGCCCGAACATGGACAGCACGTCCGCCTCTTCGATTTTTTCACCGCAGAAGCTGATCAATTGATCGAGCGTGGATTCGGCGTCGCGCATGGCGCCATCCGCGCCGCGGGCGATGGCGTGGAGCGCCGCTTCGTCAATCTTCACCTTTTCCTTTTTCGCAATGTGCGCGAGGTGTTTGGTGATGAGCGCGTTCGGAATCCGGCGCAAATCGAACCGCTGGCAGCGCGAGAGGATGGTCGGCAGGACCTTTTCCGGGTCGGTCGTGGCAAACAGGAACTTCACGTGCGCCGGCGGCTCTTCCAGCGTCTTGAGCAGCGCGTTGAACGCCGCCGTCGAAAGCATGTGCACCTCGTCAATGATGTAGATTTTGAACTTTGAATTGGCCGGGGCGTATTTGCAGGTCTCCCGCAATTCGCGCACCTGTTCGACGCCGTTGTTGCTCGCGCCGTCTATTTCCAGCACGTCGAGCGACCGGCCTTCGGCGATTTCAATGCAGCGCGGGTCCTTGTCGTCGAAATTAATTTTCGGGCCGCCTTCGCAATTCAGGCATTTGGCAAAAATACGGGCGATGGTGGTCTTGCCGGTGCCGCGCGGGCCGCAAAACAGATACGCGTGCGCGATGCGTTTTTGTTCGATGGCGTTGGCAAGCGTCCGGGTGACGTGGTCCTGACCGATGACCTCGGCGAAGTGCTGAGGCCGGTATTTGCGGGCTATGACTTCGTATGGCATTTGCGATTTGCGATCTACGATTTACGATTTACGCGCGTTTGGCAAGAGCGATGACAAAGACAGATCGGACAATGCGCCCGGTAAACGAAATTACAAAATAGGGGCAGCGGTTATTGCGCGTGCAGTTTCGCGCGGCGATTGGTAAATTCCGGTGGAGTGAACGGGACCGGTCAGAGTTATGAGGCCTACGCCTCCCATCCCCAGTTGGGCGAAGAGATGGTTGGAGGGAAAATATTTGTCGAATACTGGAAGCTTTGCTTCCAGGGTGTTACGGGCCGGCTTGAAATTCCGCTGGACCAGGTCGTGGTGGAGTTTGCGGAAAAGGCTGAGCAAGTCTGGTTCAGCGACGTCGAGCGTCCGGAGGTGAGATTCTTCACTTTTGATCAATCGGTACTGAATGATGGGGCCTTGCTGCGCAGTCGCCCGGTTCGTGAACAAGTCAGGAAAATCCTGCAACGTGGCGACATGTCGCGGCGATGGCGGCTCGTGGGTTATGCAATTCTCGCGTGCATCCTGGTAGCGTGGCTGGGTTCGCTGGCGGCCGGTGCGCTAATGCATCAGGTGGTGAACCGGATTCCACTGTCCTGGGACGCGCAGGAGGGCGATGCGCTCATCAAAAAACTGGAGAAAAGGCTGCCGTTTGTCGCCGACTCTAACCTGGTGGCGCAAGTGACCGCTCTCGCCGAACCATTGACCCGCGCTGTACCAACGAACACGGTCCAATTCACATTTTATGTGCTGGCGGACCCGGAACCGAATGCCTTCGCCTTGCCGGGCGGACACATCGTCATCACCTCGGGTCTGCTGAAACTGGCCGGCCGGCCGGAGGAATTGCTCGGTGTAATCGCTCACGAGATGGCGCATGTGACGCAGCGGCACGCGCTGCGACATGAGATTTCGGGCAAGGGGCCGGTTTTCATGGTGCAAATCCTTACCGGCGGACGAAGTAGCGCGTTGGAAGCGCTGGCGTTTCCGTCCGAACTGCTCGCCTATGAGAGTTTTTCCCAGGAATACGAACGCGAAGCCGATTCAGTCGGCTGGAATTCTCTGGTGGCGGCGCACATCAACCCGCATGGGATGATTGATGTATTCCGCAAATTCCAGGCGCAGGAAGGGAAAGTCGGGCACACGGCATTTGACAGCCATCCGGCTTTGGAAAGTCGAATTCGCTGGCTCGAAGCGAAGTGGGAAAGAATTCCGGACAAAACCAGTTTTATTCAACTGTCCAACGCGGTGCCGGAGGTTCCCGAAAGTGATTTGGGAAATTCTCTGGAAAGACTGTTGCGATAAAACTACCGGTCCGGTGGTCATGGCCAACCCAGTTCATCCTTTTTTAAACGGCAAAGCAGACCGAGGATGCGCATCAAAACCGCCAGCAGATAAAGGCCGAAGAAGTTGCCGATGAAGGCAGGCAGAATATAGGAAATACCCAGGAATTCCGGCAGAACCCGGACCGCCAGCCAACGCACAACCAGAATGATCACAAACAAGAGGATGGTCAGCGCATATTCCTTCGGAATTTTTAAGATGGATGGAATAATCAGCAGCGGGTTAAGTGCCCCCAGCGAATCAAACATCGCCACGGCGGCGAATGCCATCGGAAAATAGAGCGCGCCAAGAATAATTGAGGCAGTCGTCGCCCAGCCGAGCCAGGCGCCGCCTTCACTGAAGCTGGCATAGATTGTCAGCGCAATGGCCGGGGCAAAACAAAAGATCACAATCCCAAGAAAGTCAAAGAACGGTGACGTGACTTCACTGCTCAAGTCGGACAGGTCCGGCCAGTCCGGCATTTTATCCTCCCCGCGTGCTGAACTCACCACGATATTTTGAAGGTAGCGGGTTAGATAGCCGGTTCCGAATACCGTTAAAATGATCAAGGCAGCCAATCCATAGAGAAACGCGAACCGCGCAACAAACGTTACCGCGTCCAGCAACAGAAAGAGAATTCCTCCACTGATCAAAAGAATCACGCCGTCGCCCTCGACTGGATAGCGGAATGCGCCGCGCGCCTGGGTGAAGAAGGGCGTGTCCGGCCCGGTCCAAGCTGCGGGTTCCAGGCGCGAGCATTCCACACTGCAAGCCCGGCAAAAATAACCTCCCTTCCGTTGACTCACGCATAAAAGGCAAAATGCCCGCCCGCACTGAGGACAGTGAAATGTCGCGGGCGAATGCGGATGAAATTTGCAGGCCGCACCTGCGACGGGTTGTGGTTGGGAGACGGGATGGTGGACCATACCGGGCACCGACCGGGCCCGGGGAGGTTGGTCGGTTTCAAAGCGCAGCACCACGTCGCCGAGCCGAACGGTCTGCCCGTTTGCCAGCGGTGATTCCTCCACCATCTCGTCGTTAATGAACGTGCCGTTGATCGAGCCGAGATCCTTGATGACGACGTTGGAATCGGTGACCGTCAATTGGCAATGCGCACTGGAAACGGAGGGATGTTCGATGACAACATCGTTGTCCGGGCCGCGTCCCAGCGAAATGACGCCAGGTCGCAGTGGGATTTCCCACGTGCTCTCTGTCCCGGGGTTGACAGTCAGCCGGAGCATGTTGACCACGCGATAAAAGGAATCGCCGCCAGTGTCAAGTCAGAGCGCCTTGGCGCATGCGCAAACCACAAAAGAAAATGCCAGGGTGACCACGGCAGATGTCGAGCAGACTACCGTTGCTGCCTTCCGGCCCTGGCGGGGTTCGTAAGTCCACATTCCATGGGCCCTGGCACAGCCAATTTGCCGCAGGCCGTATCGGTTGTCGAGTGAAAGCGGAATTCCAAACTTTACCACCTGCCATCGCTTCGGTGCATCGAAAAAAATGTTCACGAATTGAAATTTTTGATTCACAGCCCGGCGCAATTTGAATTAAGCTGGCGGCAGATTCATCTAAAAGGGAGTGCCCGCATGATGTGGATCGAACAATTGCAGGCCGCAAACTGGCCCCGGGCAACCGGTTGCGCGCTGGGCGCTTATGCGCTCGGCTGTTTCGCCACCGGTTATTATCTCGTCCGTGCCCGCACCAACCGGGACCTCCGGGACATTGAAAGCGGCAGCGTCGGTGCACGCAACGCCGGCCGCATTTTGGGCAGGCCCGGTTTTGCGCTGACGGTGCTGGGCGATCTGGGCAAAGGCGCGCTGGCGGTCTGGTTCGCCACGGAGTTCACCAACCACAACCAATTCATCATGGCGCTGGCCGTGTTGGCCGTGGTCGTCGGGCACGTCTGGCCCGCGCAATTACATTTCCGCGGCGGCAAAGGCGTGGCGACCTCGTTCGCAGCGCTGTTGATATTTGATTATCGGGTTGCGCTAGCGATTGTGGCGGTGTTTGCGGCCGGCTATGTCATCACGCGAAAAACGCTGTTCCCGGCCATGTTCGCTTACATCTGTCTGCCGCTGGCGGATGGCTGGTTTCACCGCGCCGGTTTGACGGCGACGCTGATGACCGGTGTGGCGGCGATTATTTTGTTTGCGCACCGGCGGAATTTGACGGAAGAAATGGCCGCACGGCTGGCGCGCCGTGATATGACGTCCAAACCGGAACACACAAAATTATGAGCGCACAAGAACGGCTCGTCTTCAAATTCGCGAGCGAGGATTGGGAATTCGAGCAGATTCACCGGCTCAATTACCGGACCTTCGTCGAGGAGATTCCGCAGCATCACGCGTCCCCGACGCACCGGCTCGTGGACAAATTCCACGCCGAAAATACCTATCTCATCTGTCTGAGCGATCAAAAACTGGTTGGCATGCTCGCCGTGCGCGGCACCCGGCCATTTTCACTCGACCAGAAATTGCCGAACCTTGATGCCTACCTGCCGGCGGGCCGGACGGTGTGCGAAATCCGGCTGCTGGCTACCGAGAAAAAATTCCGCGGCGCGCGCGGTGGGCAGGTGTTGCAGGGCATTCTGGCGTTGCTCTGGCAGCACGGCGTCGAAAAAGGCTACGACCTCGCCATCATTTCCGGCACCACGCGGCAGTTTAGATTGTATCAACACCTCGGCTTCGTACCCTTCGGCCCGGTCGTCGGCAGCGGCGAGGCCCAATTTCAACCGATGTATGTCACGCTCGAAACCTTCGAGGTGACCGCGCGCGAATTCCTGCGTTCCTCGCCGGCGCGCTCGTTTCATCCCAGCGCGGTTAATTTTCTGCCCGGGCCGGTGGCCGTCAGACGCGAGGTGCGCCGGGCGTTCGAGCAGGCGCCCGAATCGCATCGTGGCGAGAGTTTTAAAAAGGATTTTCAGGCCGCGCGCCAAATTCTCTGCGAATTCGTTCGCGCCAGGAAAGTCGAACTGTTCGTCGGTTCCGGCACTTTGGCCAACGATGTGGTCGCTGGCCAATTGTCATTGCTCAAAGGTCGCGGATTGATTTTGACCAACGGCGAATTCGGTGAACGCCTCGTGGACCACGCTCGGCGATTCAAACTCAAATTCGACACGCTCGCGTTTGACTGGGGCCAACCGTTGGATGTAGCTGCGGTGGAGAGGAAATTTTTCACCCGGAGCGCCGGCATCTTGCCGGCAGGTCGGAGTAGAGCAGCAGGAATTCGCCGGCAGGATGCCAGCGCTCCCGCTTGGCTTTGGTGCACTCATTGCGAAACTTCCTCCGGCCTTCTGGCCGACGTGGACGCACTGAAAGCCGTGTGCGCCAAATTCGATGTGAAGTTGTGCCTGGACGCCATCAGTGCCATCGGCACGATGCCGGTGGATTTGAGCGGGGTTTATCTCGCGTCTTGCTCCAGCGGCAAAGGCTTGCGCGCTTACCCGGGCGTCTCAATGGTTTTTTATAATCACGACATCACGCCGGCACCGGACAAACTGCCGCGCTATCTGGACCTCGGCTACTACGCGAAGCAGGAGGGAACGCCGTTCACGTTTTCGTCGAACCTGCTGCATGCCCTGCACGCGGCGGTGAAACGGGTGAATTGGGAAAAGCGCTTTGCGGAAATCAACGAGTGGTCGGCATGGTTGCGTTCGCGGCTGACGGAGATGGGCTTCAGCTTGATTGGGGGCAACGCGAACCCATCCAAGCGGGTTGGTCGCCCCCTCGCCCCGTCCCTCTCCCCCGGTGGGGGAGAGGGTGTCCGCAGGACAGGTGAGGGGTTAGTTCGGGGACTTGATGTGCAGACCCAACCGGCAATTCTCTCCCCGGCAGTCATAACAATTGCACTGCCGCCGGAAATGAACTCGGTGAAAGTCGGCGAAGCGATGCAGGAATCTGGCTATCTGCTGAGCTGCAACAGCGATTATTTGCGCCGGAAAAATTGGATTCAAATCTGCCTCATGGGCGAATGCACCTATGAAAAGGTCGTCTCCGTGGCGAATGCGCTGAACCGGGTCTATTTCCATCGGCGACCGGTTTCAGCCCCGGCCATGGCGATGGAAAAATCAAGCCGCAGCTTTGTGGTTTAAAACCAGTTGGGAGGTACAACGGTCGAAAGCATGAATACCCAGCCAAGCTTTGATTGGTCGGAGCTATGGGGAATTATTGCGCTCTTATATTGGCCGTTTGTGCTAGTCGTTATGCTGGTTGCGCGCTTCGTTGGTCAAGGTCGGGTTGAGAAACCTTCGTCAGAAGAGCACCGACTTGCTTCGGCCTATTTTCTTTTCTTTCCAGTTTTTGGCGCTCTTGCCATGAAAGTATTTAACCGACTTTCTCACGGGACTAACGGTTCAGGCATTTGGATGGTTGTCTAGGAACGATGGCACTCTTGTGGATTTTTGCTTCGCTTTGGGCAAAATTCGTTCCTGCGAAGGTGTCGTGGATATTTGGAGCTATCACGCGGGTGGTCGTTATCGATTTGTCTTCACCTGGTAATCTGTAAGCCTTGATTTGGACGTGCATTCCCCGATGCGGGTTCAAGGGTTGAGCACTTGGTCAATGATTTTGTTGAAAGCGCGATGCATCATTCCCCACTTTTCATCGGCCAGCCGGCAGCCGCCATGCCTTTACAACCGCCGATAAGCGAGTGGACGTTGCGATAGCCCATCTTTTGCGCTGCGTCGCACGTGAGCGCCGACCTGTATCCGCCGCCGCAATACATGATGATTTCCGTCTTTGCGTCCGGAAACATTTTCTCAAGGTCGCGCTCCAGAATTCCCTTGCCCAGATGTTTGGCCTCGACGGCGTGGCCGGCCTGCCATTCGTGGTCTTCGCGCACGTCCAGCAGGACAATTTGGGGATTGGCCGCCAGCCGCGCCCGCGCCTCAGCGACGCTGATTTCGCTGACCCGTTGTTTGGCGTCGTTCACAAGTTTGAGGAATCCGGGTGAGTGATGCATACCCGCAACTTAGGTCACACCCCGCGCCGGTCAAACAAAATTCGACAGCATGCAGTTGGTAGGGCGGTGCTGCTGCGCCCCCTTGCGCCGCGGCAGCGGCGCACCCACCGTGACAAAGGGCGTTACAAATTTCATTGGCAGCATGCATTTCCACTGGCTTACTCCGCGCGTGTCGCAGCCAAAAAACAACGCCGTCATCGCCGGAAGTTTGTTGTTGACGGTATTCCTCTGGGGCGGCAGCAACGCCGGAACGAAATGGCTGGTCGCATCATGGCCGCCCATCTGGACGGGCAGCATCCGGTTTATTTGCGCCGGGTGTCTGCTACTGGCGGTGTTGCGCTGGACTTCGTGGCTGGGCGAAAATCGGCCATTGACCGCCGAACTCCGGCGGCAATTGTGGCTGCGCGGCGGGTTGAGTCTCGCGTTGTATATCGTCGTGTTCAACTGGGCTTTGCGGTTAACGGCAGTTTCGCACGTGGCGTTGTATCTGGGCGCGTCGCCGGTGTGGAATTTGTTATGGGAAGAACGGCCGCAAAGGACGTGGGCCAGCCTGCGGCGTTATGGCGCGGCGCTGCTGGCCGTCGCCGGCGTGGTGGTTCTGTTCTGGCCGGCGTTGCGCACAACCAAATTGAGCGTGGTCGGAGAATTGCTGGGATTCGCCGCGAGCGTCCTGTGGGCAAATTTCGGTCACCAGAGCAGATTCTTAAGTGAGCGGTTGGGTGGTGCGGAAGTCGCCGCGCACACGATGTGGATGGCGGGAGTTGGACTGTTGCCGTTGGGCGTGGCGGAGACTGCCGTTCGCGGCATTCCCGTCAATCCCGCGAACCTGGGCGTGATGGCGTTCTGCATCCTGTTCGGCAGTGTGATTTCCTACACGCTCTGGAATGGCGCGCTCCGGCACTGGCGCACCAGCCGGGTCATGCTCTTCAACAATCTCATCCCGTTGAGCACAATGAGCTGGGCCTGGTTCTTCTTGCACGAACCGTTCACGTCCACATTCTGGCTGGCGATGATTTTAATTGTCGCCGGCGTGGTGCTCGGACAGGCAACCTGGGCGAAATCGCCCGAAACACCGGAAGGATTTTGAAAGGGCAAATGACGGGTGACGAAATCCGAATGACTAACGAATGACAAAGCCTCAATCACAAATCACTGGTTGCGTGCCGCCCCATTCGTCATTTGTCATTGGGATTTCTTTCGTCATTCGGGTTTAGAATTTAATCATTTTCCTCGCAGCTATTGGGGTTTGAATTGCGCAATTATTAAAACGTATGGACATCATGAAACTTGACGAATCAAAGCCGTTCATCACCAAAGACGGCTCGGAAATCCGGGAACTGCTGGCGCACCGCAATTCTGTCATCCGCAATCAGAGCCTGGCCGAGGCGCGCGTGCCGGTCGGCGCCAGCACGCAGGAACATTATCACGTCCGGACCGAGGAAATTTATTACCTCACGCACGGCACGGGCCGGATCCGCATCGGCGACGAAACCCGCGAGGTGCGCGCCGGTGACGCCATCGCCATTCCGCCGGGAAGCAAACACAAGCTTTGGAACACAGGATCCGAGCCACTCCGGTTGCTGTGCTGCTGTGCGCCGGCTTATGAACACGATGACACTGTGATTACCGAAATTCTTTGATTACATGGGTGGGGCGAGAGTCTCTCGAGCCCTCACAAAACAAGATGAGCCGGCTTTAACTTGGGCTCGACAGAGTCTCGCCCCACCAGCTTGATTGAATCATGAATTGACCTGGGCGGCTGCAAGCGTTTTATTATTGTCATGAAGAGGTTCAAGCCGTTGGCAGCGTTGTTGCTCGCCGGGATGCTGGTGAGCGGTTGCAGTATTCTTCCCTGGACCAAAAAGCAGCCTCAACCTGCGCCCGCGCCCGCGCCGGCCGCTCCTGCGCCCGTGACACATTCGCCGCCGCCCGTGGTCACACCGGACAGTTCGCTCACCGCCCGGGTCGCGTCCTACAATGCCGTGGGCCGGTTTGTAGTTTTGAGTTTTCCCATCGGCCAGATGCCGAAGCTGGACCAGACGCTTTTCCTCTACCGCAACGGCCTGAAAGTCGCCGAAGTCAAAGTGACCGGGCCCCAACGCGACAGCAACATCGTGGCCGACCTCGTCAACGGCGACGCCCAGTTGGGCGACGAAGTGCGCGACCAGTGATATTTTCGGAGGGGCGAGCTCCGCGAGTCCCAAAATAATCTGACTTTGACAGACGGGGACTCGTGTAACTCGCCCCTCCGAATATTCATTCTTTCGCCTTGGGCGATTTTTCCACCAGCGGTTTGACGGTTTTGGGCAGCGCGCTTTTCTGGTAGGGCGAATGGAGGTTGAAATAAATCCCGCATAGCGGCCGCGGTTCGCCGCTCTCGCTTAAAATAATCGTGATCCGTTTGTCCAGCGCGATGCCATGGCGCATTCCGGTGCCCCGGCTTTCGTAAGCCTTGATCGCCTTCTCCATCAGCGAGAGCAACGATATCTCAAAATCCTCCGGCGTCTTGTCGAGGCACACGATGTAACGTTCGTACGCCCGCACGGCCCCCGCGATTTCGCGTTTGAAGGTTTCAACGGTCACGGCCAGAAGTTAAAAGAAATGCGTCGGGATTAAAATCTAATTTTCCGGACTTTGTTTTTGAGTCCCGGGCCGGTTCACTTTTGACCGGGAACCAAACAAGGCCGTGCCAATCCGGATGATCGTCGCACCTTCGTCAATCGCCACTTCAAAATCACCGCTCATGCCCATGCTCAAATGCGGCAGCGGAGCGCCGAGGACTTGTTCGCAGCGTTCTTTCAGCGAGCGCAGCCGCTGGAAATGCGGGCGCGCCTTTCCCGGGTCGGTCACGTACGGCGGCACGGTCATCAACCCATGGACTTCGATTTTGGGCAGCGCGTTTATCGCGGCCAACTCGGCCAGCAACGTTTCCGGCGCGTAACCGAACTTGCTCGCTTCGCCGGCCACGTTTACTTCCAGCAGAATCGGCATCGTCTTCGCCGCCGCTTCGGCGCGTCGTGCAATTTCCTGCGCGAGCGCCAGGCTGTCCACGCTTTGAATCATTTCGAACAGCTCCACCGCGTCGCGGCATTTGTTGGATTGCAAATGGCCGATGAAATGCCAACGCAACCTGCCCGGACAAAGCGGAATCTTCGCTTTGGCCTCTTGCACCTTGTTTTCGCCGAACAGGCTCAGTCCCAGCTGCGCCGCCGCCGCCACCGTTTCCGGCGGGTGACTTTTGGTAACGGCCAGCAACGCGACCGAATTCACATCGCGCCCGGCGCGTTCGCACGCGGCGGCGATGCGCCTTTGGATCGAATCCAGATCTCGCGCCAAATCCATGGCGCCATCATAAATCATCGGCCGCAAATCGTAAATTAAACTGGACAAAAGTCATCGTCCGCCTTAATCTCCAGCCAATTAGGCGTGCTTCATTGTAAGATAATTTGAGGTGGAAGCGGACCTTGTAAAGCCAGATCGGACCCGGCACCGGAGCAAATTCTTTTGCCGTCATTTCATGCTCGCGAATGCCTGCCGGTGCCTTTGGGTCGGGCTTTGCTTGATCACGCTGATTCCGGGCTTGGCGCAAAACGCGGGCGCCCAATGCGATCTTCAGATTGTGAGCGCGGGACCGTGCCTGGCCGACGGCACGGCCGGCACTCCGTCGGTGGGCGATCTTTACGGGTTGCGAGTGGTGGTCAACGTCGTCGGTGCGCCGGCTGGACCGTTCCGCATCAAATGGACGCTGGCCAATGTCACCAATTATTTCAGCAACATCAGCGTCGGGCCCGGTAACGGATATTGGTGGTATCTCGAGTGGTCGTTATACCTGGATGGGCCGATTCCGTGGAGTGTCACCTTGGACCCGGATGGTATCAGCGGTGACACCAATCTGGCGAACAACGTCGCCAGCGGCACATTCACTCCTGTCCCGCCTGCGACGGCAGTTGACCTTTACGCCGCGCGCGTGGTGGGTGGATCCGAAACCTCAATTTTGAATTACGAGTCCGGCAGCGGTGCCATCGACAATTTGTGGGTGGTTTTTGGTCAGCCAACTTCGCACGGCGCGCAAACTGTAATCAGGCTGACCGGACCCTCAAATGCGGTCAGCATCGTCACCCTGCCGGACGGTGTTCCAGTGTTTGAAATCGCCCGGACCAATCCGGTCCCGGCTACCTTTCAAGACGATGAAAATTTTGCCGCCCGGTTGAACCGGATGCGCGTGAATCCGGATATTCTCCGCCAGGCAAGCTGGGCCGATCTGGCCGGGATGGCTTCCAATTGGATCCAGTGGCTTGCGCCTGATCCCGTCTGTGAATCCACCGACCCGGCGATCACCAATTTCGTTCAGGGAGCATTGCCGGCCAATTATCGGACGACGCTGACGCCGTACGACACCGCGCGCACGTTGCACGTGGCGGTGATGAAAAATCTGTCGTATCTGTTCCCGCCGCTGCACGCCGATGCGGTCAGCGTGTTGCAGGACGGGGAAGGTGATTGCGGCGGCTATTCGGCGTTGTTCGTTGCGGCCCTGCGGCAGGTCGGAATTCCCGCGCGGCGCATTTCCGGATTTTGGGTGGGAGATAGCTGGAGCGGTGATTCCCAATGGCATATCCGGGTCGAATTTCATCTGCCCGGTGTCGAATGGCTGGACGCCGACCCGTGTATTGGTGACGACTTCGACAAAAACGGCAATTATGCCTATGATTTCGGCTTCGTGCCGGATGCCGATACCTTCTTTGCCGTGGACGTGGGTGATGCGCACGAGCGGCCCTTCACCGATTTTACGTCGCTCCAGGTGCCCAATTTTTGGTGGTATGGCGATGCCACGTTGGATACTGCTATCCAGCAGTCTTATCTCCAACCCGTCAGCGTCTTGAGCGTGTCGAACATCGCCGGCGGCTTGTTCCAGTTCAGCCTGACCAATGCGCCCGGCGATGGATCCATCATCATCGAAACCTCGCCCGACTTGGCCACATGGTCACCGGTCGTTACCAATGCGGCGAATGTCAATTCCAACTCGTTGCTCTATGCGATTCCATTCGCCAATCACGGTCGCCAGTTTCTCCGGGCCAACCAGATTCCTTGACCACTTTGAATAATTTCCATCACCCCCCATGAACTACTGGCTCGTAAAACAGGAAGCCGAACTTTATTCATGGTCCGACTTTTTAAAGGACGGCAAAACGGCCTGGACCGGAGTGCGCAATTTTGCCGCGCGAAAGAATCTCCGCACCATGAGGGTCGGCGACCGCGTTTTCTTTTACCACAGCGGCGAGGAAAAGTCCGTCGTCGGCCTCGCGCGGGTCGCCCGGGAATATTATCCGGACCCGACGGCGGACGAAGGCGACTGGTCGGCGGTTGACCTTGCGCCGGAAAAAACCCTCGTCCAACCGGTCCCGCTCCCAGTCATCCGAGCCGACAAAATTCTGAAGGAAATGCTGCTGGTCAGGCAGACGCGATTGTCGGTCACACCGGTCACGCCTGAACAGTTCGCGCGTTTGCTGGCGCTGTCGGCGACGACGATTTGACCGCGGCCGGACCTGCGGTGGCGGCGGTTCGGGCCTGCCGGTGTTTGTGATGTTCCAGGCCACCCGCCCACAGGAAAAGCAGACCAATCACCATCAGGCCGATGGCGGTTTGCACCGTGTCCGACAGCGGGCGCATCTGGACCAGGACCGCGGCGGTGATGACCAGCGGCAGGTGAAAGGCAAAGACGGCCAGGGAATGCCGCCCCAACAGTGCCGTCGGTGCCAGAAACCATTTGGGCGGGTGCGGATTCCAGGCCAGCAGAAACACGGCCCACGCGGCAAAATTCAGCAGCCGCAACGGGCCTAACGTCCATTTGTCCATCCAGAGAAAAATGTCAGGCGGCAACCAGGCCTCAGGCCAGATTCCGTGGCGCGACAGCAGCCCGGCCAGCACAATCACCGCCGCGGGCACACCCAGCCAGAAACGAAATTCGGATTTTATCATGGGCTGCCGAAGTGAAGTTTCGCCCAATGCCAGGCCGCAGGCCCAAAGAAATTGCCATGCCAGCAGGTCAAACGCGCCCCAGCGCAGCGGCAACAGCCGGGCTGGATCACCGATCAGCCGGGCGTCCAGTTTGCATTGCGCCGCCAGCCAGCCCAAAGCCGAAATCGTCAGAATGGTTCCCCAGCCGTGGCGTCGGGCGACCGCCAACAGCCACGGCATGACGGCCAAAAAAATCACGTAAAGCGGCAGGATGTCGAAGAGCGGCGGTTGGTGCAGCAGGAGCGGCATGAGCGCCAGGCTGCCCCAGGGATGAACGAGAAAATCGTTGAAATGAGCAGCCAGCGGCGGCAGCGAATCCACCAGCGCCCAGGCAATCAAAGCAATCGGGACCAGCACCGCCAGGTGAACGAAATAAATTTGCCGGCTGCGTCGCCAGGCGCGACGCGACATCGCCGTCCAATCCGTCTGCTGGTAAGTTCGCCCGTAAACGATGCCGGCCAGACAAGCGCTCAGGAAGATGAACCCTTCCGCCGCCCCGTTATAGCCAAGCGGATCTTGAGCGACGTGGGACACCGGCGTGGGCGCATGCACCCCCGCCATGATGATAAGAAACAAACCGCGCAACGCATCCAGCCGCATGTCGCGCGGTTTTTTCGCGCCTGCGCCCGGCCGGCCGGGAGACCCGTTTTCGATGCGCCGATTCAAAGCAACCAATCATAAAGTAATTTACCGGGGATCAAATTTCTTTCTGATATTTCGGTTGGACAATTTTTGCCTTTGCTCTGGCAGTTTCGGTTGTCAGCGCGCGGCAAGGCTGTGTCTTGAATTGGCGGAGCGCGGATTGTCCTCAATCCGCAGCGGCCGAAGTGGGCGAATAAGTTGCGAGTTGAGACCACTCGCGATCCCTTTCGGTAATTCCGATTCCCAATCAGGATACGGCCCGCGGCAGTCGTGGCTTGACCGCGCGTGGTCGGAAATGTCATCGTTTCGTTCGACCCGCACAAAAACCATCAACCCGATACCACATGACTGAACCCACCATCACTCAAGTCAAAGATACCACTGCCAATCCGGCGCCTTTGGGACTGCTCGGTTTCGGCATGACCACCGTGCTGCTCAACCTGCACAACGCCGGGTTTTACGAACTCAACAGCATGGTGCTGGCGATGGGCATTTGCTACGGCGGCGTGGCCCAGATCATTGCCGGCGCCATGGAGTGGAAAAAGAACAACACCTTCGGTACCACGGCGTTTACATCCTACGGCCTGTTCTGGCTCTCGTTGGTCGCACTGGTGCTGCTCCCCAAAACCGGTTGGATCGGGGCCACTGATGAGAAGGCGCTGGCCGCCTATCTCGCCATCTGGGGTATCTTCACAGGCGTTATGTTCATCGGCACACTCCGGCTCAATCGCGCCCTGCAATTTGTTTTCCTCTCCTTGACTATCCTGTTCTTTCTGCTGGCCTATGAAAAGTATAGTGGTGCCGGTCCGGGCTTCAGCCACTTCACCGGCTACGAAGGCATCGTCTGCGGATTCTCCGCGATTTACACGGGGCTGGCGCAGATTTTGAACGAGCTTTATGGCCGAGTCGTCTGGCCACTTGGTCCGATGAGCAAATAACGCCGGTCAACCTCCTAACGTCGCCGCAATGCTCTCATGCGTTGCGGCGACGATTTTTTTCAACTGCGCCATTGATGTGCAGTACGGTGGCATCAGGACGATCACGTTCCCGACGGGCCGTGTGAGCACGCCGCGTCTGGCCATGGCTTCGCAAACGCGGATTCCCGCGCGCTCGCGCAAATCGAATGGCCGGCGCGTCCGCCAGTCTTTTACCAGCTCGATGCCGGCAATCAAACCCGCCTGCCGGATGTCGCCGACGTTCGGCAACCTCCAGAGAGTCTGCAATTCGGCGTGCAGATTTTTCTGCAATCGCGCCCGGGCGCGGATGGATTCGTGGCTCTGCAGAATTTCCAGGCTGGCGAGCGAGGCCGCCGCGCCGAGTTGATTGGCCGTGTAACTGTGGCCGTGGAAGAAGGTCTTGAACTCGTCGTATTCGCCGAGGAAAGCGTCAAAAACTCTTTGGGTCGTGAGCGTCGCCGCCATCGGCAGATAACCACCGGTCATCCCTTTGGCCAGGCACAGAAAATCCGGCTGCACGCCCTCGTGGTGGCAGGCGAACAACGAGGTTGAGAGTTGAGAGTTGAGGGCTGAGCGAAAGCCCGTGCGCCCGAATCCGGTCATTACTTCATCGGCGATCAACAATGCGCCGTGGCCACGGGCGATGTCCGCGGCGCGCCCCAGCCAGCCCGACGGTTGTGGTATCATGCCCGCCGCGCCCTGCATCAACGGCTCGGACACGAAAGCCGCATAAGGATTCCTCTTTTTCTTCTGCGCGGAGAATTTCTGCTCAACTTTGCCGATGCACTCCCAGTTGCACTTGCGGTATTCCCGGGCGTCGGCGCGCTCTGGTTTTGCGCGGTTGAACGGGCATCGATAGCAATACGGCGACATCACCTTGTCAGTTCTGAACAACAGGCCGGAATAACTCTGGTGGAACAGGTCAATGTGCCCGAGCGCGACTGCGCCGACGGTGTCGCCGTGATACGCGCCTTCCAATGAAAGAAATTTTGGCTGTGCGCCTCGCGAGTACGCGCACCCCACCGATGTGCCACGAGTGCGGCGGGTGAATTCGAACGCTAGCTTGAGCGCGACTTCGAGCGCGGTCGAACCGTCATCGGAAAAGAATACCTTCGACAATTTACAATTTGCGCTCTCGGATTTACGCGCCAATTTTTCCGTCGAATCGTAAATCGTAAATCGTGAACCGTGAATTTCGTTGGCCGCCTCAACCAGTTTTTCCGCCAGCAACGACGCTGGTTCGTTGGCCAGGCCCAAGGCCGAAGAGTGGGCGATCTTCTTGAGCTGCCGCTGAATCGCCGCGTTTATTTTCGGATGGTTGTGGCCGTGGAGATTGGTCCAGATGGATGAGTTGGCGTCGAGATACTCCCGGTCGTTCACATCGCGCAGCACCGCGCCTTTGCCGGAAATGATGACCCGCGGCTCGCGCCGTAACCAGTCGCGCATCTGCGTGAACGGATGCCAGAGGTGGCGGTGATCGAGTGTGGCAAGGCGAGGCATTAGAGAATTTATGATCTATGATTTTCGATTTATGATTTGCTGCAATGCGGCAGCAAGCTGTCGGATTTCATCCGCGGTGTGTGCCGCCGTCAGTGTGACCCGCAGCCGAGCCGCACTGCGGGCGACAGTCGGATACCGGATGGCGGGAATGAAAATTCCCCGTTCACGTAACGCAGCGGCGGCGGCGACCGCCTGCTGTTCACCGCCAATCAAAACGGGAATGATCGCTCCGGGAATTTTCGATCGCCGATCCCCCGTTGCCGATTGAAGTTGGCCGATCCTAGCCCAAACCATTTTCCGCCGGGCTTCGCCTTCGCTGGATTGCACGAAACGGATGGCCGCCGTCGCCGCTGCCGCGGCGGCGGGAACCGGCGCGGTGGAAAAAATGAAACTGCGGGCTCGGTTGACCAGAAAATCAATCAACGCGCGCGAACCACAAATGAATCCGCCGCTCGCGCCAAGCGCCTTGCCCAACGTCCCCATTTGAATTTCGACTTGGCCGCTGATTCCCGCTTCGTCTGCCATACCGCGCCCGTTTCTGCCGCAAACCCCGGTCGCGTGCGCCTCGTCCACCATCAGCCAGGCACCGTATTTTTCCTTGAGCGCGGTCATTTCACGCAGCGGCGCCGCGTCGCCGTCCATTGAAAAAATAGATTCGGTCACGACAAGAATTTGCGCTTTCCGCTTTCCGCTTTCCGCTTTTGTATTTTTCTCCGCCCATTTCAATTTGTCTTCCAGATCATTCAAATCGTTGTGGGCGAACACGCGGATTTTTGCGCCGGAAAGCCGTGCAGCGTCCACGATGCAAGCGTGGACCAGCTTATCCAGCACCACCACATCGTCCTTGCCGAGCAGGGCGCAAATCGTGCCGATGGCGGTAGCGTATCCGGACGAAAAGCTGAGCGCGGCTTCCGCATTTTTGAATCCGGCGATGGCTGCTTCCAATTCATGGAACGTTCCGAGCGAACCGCAAATCAGCCGCGACGCGCCTGCACCCGCGCCGAATGTTTCGACGGCTTGAATGGCGGCCTCCTTCAAAATCGGGTCGTTGGCGAGGCCGAGATAATCATTCGATGAAAAATTGAGGAAGGTTCGGTCTTCGATTGTGATGCGGGACGATTGCGGTGAATCCACGCAGCTCAGCTCGCGGAACAGATTCTGTTCCCGCGAGGCGGCAAGGCGACCGTTTAGCTCGACGTCAAGCGAACTCATGGCCAAACTTTACGTCCGAGGATTTGCCATTTACGAGCAAAAAGGCGATGGCTTCATTGGGAATCCGAATTTGCGCAGTGGAGCGTGAGTTGTCTCAACTCGCAGCCTCTTCGACCGTTTCAGCTGCTGCGGATTAAGGACAATCCGCGCTCCGGACAAATTAACCCAGCCCGGAAAATGACGATCGGCGCGCCGATTCCAAATCAATTCGGACCAATTGCCCATTCGCCTCCGATTATGGAAACGTGAACATGGCCGGGAGAATTCACGGCGGCCTCAAACACATCGGCCTTTTTGCCCGTGAACGGGATGGCAATCACGTCGGCGCAAGCTCCTGTTGAAAGTTCACCGATCCGCCCGGCCTGGCCGAGCGCCCTGGCGCCGTTGACGGTCGCCATTTGCAGGATTCGTTTCGGCGAAACGCCAGGAAGCGCCGCGGCGAACGCGCGCATTTCTTCAAACAGATTCAGCTCCGGCTTTTCCCGCGGTGTTTTATAAACCGTGGCCAGGCTGTCCGTGCCGAGACCAATGTTCACGCCCGCCTTCAACAATCTCGCCAACGGGAACGGCCGGTGTTTGAAATAAAAATGGCTGCGCGGGCAGTGCACCACATTGACTTTTCGTCCGGCCAGCAGCGCGGCGTCCTTGGGGCCGAGATAATTGGCGTGGATTGCCAGAAGATTTTTGCCCAGTGCCCCGTTTCGCGCCAGATGCTGCACCGGCGAGCCGAGGCCGCAATCGCTCATGTCGCGTTCGTTCCGCTTCAGCCAGGCATACATCGCACCGGTTGCATGGACGAACATTTCAAATTCCTGCTCGGATTCCGCGACGTGCGTCGTGAGGGGCAGCTTTCGTTGGCGCGCCTCGCGGGCGCTGAGCCGCAGCAGTTCGGGCAGGGTGGAGTAGGGCGCGTGCGGCGAGAGCGCAGCCCGGCAGCGCGGGTGCGCGAGCGACTCGATTTTTTCAACTGCCTCGCGCAACACGGCCCGCGGCTCGCGCCGGGCGCGAATGCCAGTCATTTCCAGGAATGAAATGACGCGCAACGGCGTGGCCTTCCACATTTCCGGCAGCAAATCGGGCACCGTTTCAATGTCGGCGACGGTCGTGGTGCCCGTTTGCAGCAGCATGCGCGCGCCGTTCAGCCAGGACCGTGCGTATTCGGCGTAGCCCCACTGTGCTTTGGCCGACAGCATGAGATGAATCCAATCGGTAAATGTCTTCCGCGGCGGCAATAACCCGGCCATGTCGGTGTAATCCAGGTGGCAATGTGCGTTGACGAGGCCTGGGAGCAGCATGACGTCACCGAGGTCAACGATTTCGTGACGCGTGGCGGGTGGCGGGTGCCGGATAAAATCGTTCCACGCGCCGATGCGTTGAATGCGGTTCCGGGAAATCACCACCGCGCCGTTTTCAATCGGCGGTTGCGAAACCGGCACGACCACGCGGGCGCGCAGAATCATGTGCGAGTAACGAGTGGCAGGTGACAGGTGACAGGAATTTGCCAAGGACGGATCATGTCACTCGTCACTTGTCACACGTCACTTTCATGCAGCGGTCTCCTGGCGTTGGCGTTTGCTGCGCGCGGCGACTTTGTGCTTGCGCGCCTTCCATTTGCCGTGGCGCTTGCGGATTTGCTGTTCGATTTTCTTGGTGACGCAATCAATCGCCGCATACAAATCGCTCTCGACGTCCTCGGCAAACAGGTCGGGTCCGCGCACGGCCAGCCGGATGGAACAACTGAATTGTTTTCCCAGGGCGCGCGTGTTGTCGTGTTCCAGGGTGACGCGCGCGTCAACGGCGCGCTGGTCGAAATGGTCCAGTTTTTGCAGCCGATTGAGGATATGATCTTCGATGGCTTTGGTCAGCGTCACGTTATGCGGTGAAACGATCAACTTCATAAGCAGAAGATGCAGCCGGTAGAAGACAAAATCCAGCGAAAGTGGGTTGGACCGGTAAATTTCACTGGACGGCGGGAAACGAAGCTAATTTCGTGCCACAATTCGCAAGTTTTTCTTGTCATTAACTGAATCTGCGTTAAGCTCTAAACAGAAATGGTTCAGAGCTTGCAACTATCGCAGCGATTAACGCAGTCGCTGATTCTGGCGCCGCAGCTCCAGCAATCGCTGGCGTTGCTCCAGGCGCCCACCCTCGAACTCAAGGCGCTCGTCGAGCAGGAACTGCAGCAAAATCCCGTGCTCGAAGAAGTTTCCTCGCCCGAACCTGACGCGTCCGACCAACTGCCCGCGGATGATAGCGACACGCCTGCGGCGGCCGAGCCGGCTGAGTCCTCGAGTGACACGACGTTCGAGACCGCCCAGGAAAAGGCCGTTGATGCGCCGGTGGATGATTTTCAGGCCGAGTTTGACAAGCTGGTGCAACTGGACCAGGAATGGCGTGATCATTTTACTCAGACGAACATTCCGATCCGCCAATCGCCCGAGGACGAGGAACGGCGGCAATTCATGCTCGATTCGCTGGTCGCCGGGACGTCGTTGGCGCAAACGCTCATGGAACAGTTGCGCGACACCAATTTGTCCGCAGAACAACGCGCGCTCGCTGAATTAATCATCGGCAATATTGACGATTACGGTTATCTCAAGGCCACCGCCGAGGAATTGGCCGTTTCCACCAGCCAACCGGCGGACAAAATCGCCGAGGTGCTGAAGGTGATTCAGACGTTTGACCCGCCGGGCGTGGGCGCCACCAATTTGCGCGAATGCCTGCTACTGCAACTTCAGCGCGCCGGCCAGGAGGAAACGCTGGAATACCGTATCGTGCATGATTTCATGGACGCGTTGGGCAAACGGCGCGTTCCGGAAATTGCCCGCGGCACCGGCCGGAGCATCGAGGACGTGCAGAACGCGCTTGGCCGGATTGCGCGCCTGGAACCGCGCCCCGGTCGCGCTTTCCTGCCGGACACCGACCAATACGTGCTGCCCGAAGTCTTCGTGCAAAGGTCCGGCAGCGATTTCACCGTCACCACCAACGACGAGCATATTCCTCACCTGCGCATCAGCAACGTTTACAAAGACCTCATGTCGCAGGGCGGCAATTCCGCGGAGGTAAAGAATTATATCCGCGAAAAAATCCGGGCTGGGAAATTTCTCATCAAAAGCCTGCACCAGCGGCAGCAGACGATTCTGAACATCGGCAAGGAAATCGTGAAACGCCAGCGCGAGTTCATGGAAAGGGGCGTCGCGCATCTGAAACCGATGACGATGGCGCAGGTGGCTGAAGTGGTGGGCGTGCATGAAACGACCGTGAGCCGCGCGGTTTCGGCCAAATACATGCAGACGCCGCAAGGCGTCTTCGAAATGAAATTTTTCTTCACCGCCGGCCTGCAAACCGCCAGCGGTGACGGCGTGTCCAACACCAGCGTCAAGGACATGATTGCAGAAATATTTAAAAACGAGGACACAACCAAGCCGTTGTCCGATCAGGAGGTTGTGAAAATGCTGGGCGACAAGGGGATCACCATCGCGCGCCGCACCGTCGCCAAGTACCGCGGCGAACTCAACATCCTGCCTTCAAATCTGCGGAAGGTTTATTAAGAATTTCTGGCGCGCGGAGAACGCGAAGGAAAGTTGCGGCCAATCCTCCTATCAGGCCACATGAAACAAAGCTAACATCCACCGCAAAAATCCGTATGTAAACGTCGCGGCATATACAGCAGCGCCAAGAGTCGTGGCCCATAACAAAAATGTCGCCAACACGGCTCGCCTCTCGCGCCGAGAAACCAGATAGCAACAAAGCAGAATCACCCCGGCGAGAGTAAAAATGGTTGCGGACTGAATCCGTGCTGACCAACTCGGCGCTATTGCGTCAAAACCCTGCGCATAATCGCAAAGGCAGTAGCACATGGTAGTCGGTACAAGGACAAGCACTCCCAGTGACACAAAAAACACCGAAAATGCTCGTAACGACTTTGAGAGGTCAATTATCGTTCGTGTATTCATGGTAGTTCGTGGTTTGTGGCCTATCCTTAGTCACCAAATAAGTTTCGGCCGGACATAAGGAATTTTCAAACACATTCTTGTGAGGAAGACGATGGATAATGTCGTCTCGCAAATGGCTGCAATCACGATCGCAGGGCGGTGTCCGTCGGAAGGATAATTTACTTCACGTCAAACCCGCGGCCACGCCGCTGGGCAATATCTTGATATTTGCGGCGGCAGGCATTTTCGGCAGGCCGGGCATCGTCACAATGCTGCCGCAAATCACCACGATAAATCCGGCGCCGGCGGACAGCCGCAATTCATTCACCTTGATGCGGAACCCGCGCGGACGACCGCGCAGTTCGGGGTCGTCGGAAAGTGACATCGCCGTCTTCGCCACGCAAATCGGCAACTTTCCGAAACCGTGTTTGTTGAGCAATTCGAGGTTGCTCTTCGCCGTGCGATCAAAGTCCACGCCGTCGGCGCCGTAAAGTTGCGTGGCCAGCGCCTCAACCTTTTTTTCCAGCGGCGCTTCGAGTGGATACTGGAAGCGGATTTTTTTGGCTTTGTTATTTTCGATGCTCCGCAGGACCGCATTGGCCAGCTCGGTCGCGCCGGCGCCGCCTTCATCGAAATGCTTCGACACGACGGCTTCGACGTCTTGTTGCGCGCAGAATTTGATTATCCGGGCTTGGTCTTCCGGTTTGTCATCCGGGAAATGGCTGAGGCACACGACCGGATCGAGTCCGAGGCAGCGGACGTTTTCAATATGCTTGGCCAGATTCCCGAGGCCGCCGGTGTCGGTGAACCCGCCGTGATATTCAATCGCTTTGAGCGTGGCGACAATGACGGCGGTCGCGGGTTTCAGCCCGGCGCTGCGGCATTTGAGGTCAACGAACTTTTCCGCCCCGAGATCGGTGGCAAAGCCGGCTTCGGTGACGACGTAGTCGGCCAGTTTGAGCGCGAGGCGCGTGGCGACGGATGTGTTGGTGCCTTGCGCGATGTTGCCGAAGGGGCCGGCGTGCACGAACGCCGGCGTGCCTTCGAGCGATTGCACCAGGTTCGGGTGAATGGCGTCCCGCAAAAGCACCTGCATCGCGCCGACGGCCTGGATGGCTTCCGCGCGCACCGGCTGGGTTTTGTAAGTGAAGCCGACGACCATGTTGGCCATGCGCCGGCCGAGGTCCCCGAAATCTTTGGCCACACACAGGATGGCCATGACTTCTGAGGCCGGCGTGATGTTGAAACCATCGCGCCGCGGCACGCCGTTTCGCGGACCGCCGAGGCCGATGACGATGTCGCGCAACGAGCGTTCGTTGAGGTCCACCACGCGGCGGATGACGATACGGCGCGGGTCGAGGCCGAGTTCATTGCCGTGTTGGAGATGATTGTCCACCATTGCGCACAGGAGATTGTTGGCCTTCTCGACGGCATACATGTCGCCGACGAAATGGAGGTTGATGTCCTCTGCCGGCACAACTTGCGCGTGGCCGCCGCCGGTGCCGCCGCCTTTGATGCCGAAATAGGGACCCAACGACGGTTCACGCAGGCAAAACATCGCCTTTTTGTCGAGGCGCCGGAGTGCGTCGGCCAGGCCGATGGTGGCGGTGGTCTTGCCCTCGCCTTGGGGCGTGGGCGTGATGGCCGTGACGAGAATGAGCTGGCCGTCCGGCTGTTTCTCCCGAGTCTGCAATTCGGCGATGGGAATTTTGGCGATGTAATGGCCGTGCGGGAGAATGCGCTCGGTGTCGAGCTGCAATTCACGGGCGACTTCCTGAATGCGGCGCGGCGGTAAGTTGGACGGAGTTACTCTTCTGTCAGGCATAACTGCCTGATGTGTAGATTAATTTGTTTGCGATAGCAATTTCTAAAATCAAGCTAAGCTCATCCAGTCATGGTACAGACATTTCTGTTGCACTGTAGAAACCGATTGAGGCCCCGGGTGCGCTGCAATTCAGTCTCCCTCTCCGCCAACAAAGTTGGGGGAGAGGGTCGGGGAGAGGTGGAGTTTTAGTTCAGCTGCCCCTCACCCTGGCCCTCTCCCCGCGCTTCGCAGCGGAGCGAGGGAAACACAATTTAGATCCGAAGGGATGTTTTCTAAAATGCAACATTCCTGTCTGCGGGTTTATTGGTCCTTCTGCAATTCAGCCTTGGTTGCCGCTTGCAGTTCGTCCAGTTGCGACCGGAGTTCGTCTTTCGTTTTCCGGTCCATCCGGTCAATGAACAAAATACCGTTCAAATGATCCACTTCATGTTGTACGACGCGGGCGAGCAGGCCGCCGCAACGGAATTCGACCGGTTTGCCTTTGGCATTCAGGGCCTTCACGGTAACCGATTCGGGGCGCGTGATTTCCGCGAAAATTTCCGGAAAACTCAGGCAACCTTCAGGGCCGGTGGCCGGTTCACCCGTCGGCGTGATTTCGGGATTGATTAGGACCAACGGCATGATTTCGTTCACGTCGGCGGGTTTGCCGTCCAATTCGAGCCACGACGGCCGGTCTTTGGCTTCGCGCACGTCAATCACCGTGACTTGCAGCGGGTGACCGACCTGTTGCGCCGCCAGACCGACACCATGTTTCGCTTCCATCGCCTCGAACATGTCGGCGACGAGCTTTTTGACATCCGCGGTGACGGCTTCGATGCGCGCGCCCTTTTTCCGGAGGACCGGATGGCCGTATTTGACGACGTCTAATAACATGTGACAGGTGACAAGTGGCAAGTGACACGGTTCACGCGCGCGGACGGGCTTCGATGGTTTTAATTGTCCGGCTCAAACCGCCGATGATATGTGTGAAGCTGGCGACACGACGGACAACGGTTTCCGGCGGGAGCAAATGACTACAGCGTTCGTAACGCCCTCGGCTCTCTCTTGCTTCACCACGAGAAATTTTTAGGTGTTGCGGCAATTCCTTGGCAAAGCCACGGCCAAATCCTTCTTCCATATTGGCGCAAACCGAATCCAGGCTTCGTATTTGTTGTTTTACTAATTCCCTGCCGCGATAGTCCCTCAACAGAATGTCCGAGTCTTTCCAGAAATCCTCAAAGAGCTGGCGAGCAAGCTGATAAATGCCAAACGATTCCAGCCGATCAGGAGAACCCAGAGGCCCGTTTGATTCCGATTTCTTGTCACCTGTCACGTGTCACCTGTCACCTTTCTGTCATACCCGTCACTCGTCACTCGTCACACCGAGGATTTGTAAAATCCGTTCCAGTTCTTCCTCGCTGAAGAATGAGATTTCCACCGAACCTTTCCCCTGGTCGTAATGCAGTTGCACTTTGGTGGCAAAAACTTCGCGCAGCTTCGCCTCCAAATCCGCGACATGCGGGTCGCCGCCGGGCGCAGCCACGGTTTCCGGTTGAGGCGGCGTCCGGCGCGTGCCGCGCTTTTGCAGCTTGGACACCAGGCCTTCCGTCTGGCGCACATTCAAACCCTGCTTGACCACGCGTTCGGCGACCGCTTTCTGGTCGCGCTCGTGGACGAGGCCGAGGATGACCTTGGCGTGGCCGACCGAAAGCCGTCCATCCCGGATAAAATTCTGAACGGTGGCCGGCAGTTTCAGCAGCCGGAGCGCGTTGGCCACCACGACGCGGCCTTTGCCGACTTTCGCGGCGATTTCCTCCTGCGTCAGTTGAAATTGTTCGGCGAGTTCGGCGTAACCGTGCGCCTCTTCGAGCGCGTTGAGATTCTCGCGCTGCAAATTTTCGATGAGCGCCAGTTCGAGCGCCGCCCGGTCGTCGGCCTCGCGGACGATGACGGGGACTTCGGGCAGTTGCAGGAGTTGGGCGGCGCGCCAGCGGCGTTCGCCCGCGATTAACTCGAAATAACCGTTGCGATCGCGCACGACCAACGGCTGCACGATGCCCTGTTCGCGGATGGAATCGGCCAGTTCGCGCAGAGATTCGGCGGAGAAATCCTTGCGCGGTTGAAGCGGACACGGACGAATCCGGTCGAGCGGCACTCGCTGCACGCGGTCGCGCGTGTCAGGCGCGGGTACGGGAGCCAGAACCGGAGCGGGGGGCGGCTGAATTGCGGGTATAGGCGCAGTTGGAGCAAGGACCGGACTGCCGCCCAGCAACGCGCCGAGGCCGCGTCCCAAAGCAGGTTTCGACATGCACGCAGAGTGTCGCAGGGCAGGGGAATTGTCAACGCGAAGCGCGCCGTTAAACCAACCATCGTCGTCCACGCTCTCGTCCTCGAAAATGGCCGGGAAAAACGATCGTGATTGCGTTCAGCGTGAAGATTTTGCTTGCCAACGGTGTGCCGGGATGTTCTAATGATAAGGCAGGGTAAATGAAAACCCGGTTGCCAGTCGTAATCAGTTTTTGCGCCGTGGTCACTGTCGCGAATTTCGCATTCGCCCAAACCTGGACCCGGACAAGTGCGCCCACCAATGACTGGATTTCAGTGGCCGCTTCCGCGGATGGCAGCCGGCTCGTCGCCTCAAGTTCCCAATCCATTTACATTTCAACCGACTCCGGAATGACCTGGGTGTCAAACAACGTGCCCGGTCTCCCCCTTGGTTGGCAATGGTGGCGGGTTGCCTCGTCCGCGGATGGGTCGCAATTGGAGTTGGCCGTGAATGCGTTGCTGGGGAATGGCGTGATTTATATCTCAACCAATTCGGGTAGCACGTGGGCTCATGCTTCGGATTATTTCGCAAAGAGTGGCGCCCAATTGTGGTCGCTGCCATCGTCGGCGGATGGAAGCACACTGGCGGCGGGGCCGTCTGCCGGAGGATACGTTTATGTATCAACGAACCACGGGTCCACCTGGAATAAGACCGGCGCAAACTTGCAAGGCCAGACTTCCGTAGCGGTCTCGGCCGATGGCAGCCGACTGGCCGCGGTCGGGGCAAACACGAGCGGGGCGATCGAAACTTCAAGCGATTTCGGAGTTACCTGGGTAACTAACAACGCACCAACGGCCACGAGGTTCTGTATCGCCGGTTCGGCGGACGGAACCAAATTAATGACCGCCGGCGATTCCAATTCGATCGCTCTTTCGACCGACGGCGGAGCAACTTGGATTTCGACCAATGTGCCGAACGCTCCCGGTTCTTCGTGGTATTCGGTTGCTTCTTCGGCGGACGGAAAAACCCTGGCGCTGGCGTCGCATCAGCCGGTCGGCTGCATTTATACCTCGACCGATTCGGGGGCGACCTGGATTTCCAATAGCGTGCCGACAGGTCTTTGGGAATCTGTTGCGGTGTCCGCCGACGGCAGCCGATTGGTGGCGGCCGCTTCCGGAGATGGGATTTATCTGGCGCAAGCGGCCCCGAAACCGCAGCTACACATTGCGTCGACAAACGGCAATCTCGCTTTTTCCTGGATTGTGCCGGTGACCAATTTGGTATTACAGCAGAACTTGGATTTGAGCACGGGGAACTGGGTGACGTTGACCAATGTCCCGGCGCTCAATCTAGCCGGGTTGCAGGACGAGGTCACACTTTCGCCGTCGAACAGCAGCGGGTTCTTTCGCCTCGTTTCCCAGTAAAATGCGGGTGACGTGCGACCGCATTTGCCGGATGGTTATCGCAAAACCAAAAGCAGACTACGGCTGTTCCTTCTCCCCGGGGGAGAAGGCCAGGATGAGGGCGAGCGTAAAGCCCAAATTTCGTGTTGCCGGTTTGGTCTGCTGCAAAAAGAAGTTGTACGCGCCACCTCACCCCGGTCCTCTCCCCCAACTCTGTTGGCGGAGAAGGAGAAACATCCACCGTCTCCATGAAAACTCGCGCGGCTTGATGTCACTTGCCACTTGTCACCTGTCACTCGGACTTTACTCTAGGCCCGTGAGCCGCAAACACAAACGCATCGCCGCCCTGGTGGAACAGCACCACGGACACACACTGGACAGGCATTACGTCGGCTATTTCGACTGCTTCAACCGCCAGCTTTTTTACGAGGCGCACGAAGTCCTCGAGCACATCTGGTTGCAGGACCGACATGGACCGAACGGGGCGTTTTACAAAGGTTTGATTCAGCTCGCCGGCGCGTTTGTGCATCTGCAGCGGAATCGCCCGGGCCCGGCCGCCGCGCTGTTCAGGCTGGCCTCAGCCAATATCGAAAAATATCCCGACCAGCACGAGCGACTGGACGTCGCCGCCGTGCGGCATTTGATTGCCAACTGGCTGGACCGGCTGCAATCGCCTGGTTTGGGTACGGATCCGCTAACGGCAGCCAACGCCCCGCGAATCAGCCTGGTTCCGGCAACGTGATTCCGGCCGGGAACACGGCTTTGACGCGCGCCTTAGCAGAATACTTCCTCTCCCCGCCAGAGCGGGGAGAGGATTTGAGGTGAGGGGCTATTTGTTGGCTTCAAAACATGGGAAAAGCGCTCCTCACCCAGCCCCGCTCATCGTTCGGTGGAGGAGGGGCGGAACATTCCAGCGCGATTGAAAATTCTGCTTGACGATTTGCCATGTTTCAGTAAATTCTGTTCTAACAGAAAATAACGAAATATGCCAAAGCTGAGTCCAGTCGAAGAACGGTTCATCCTGCATTGGGGTGAAATGGGCACGAAATGGGGCATCAACCGGACGGTGGCGCAGATCCACGCGCTGCTGCACATCGCCTCCCGCCCGCTCAATGCCGATGACATTGTGGAAACCCTGGGCGTGGCCCGGTCCAATGTCAGCACCAGCCTGAAGGAATTGCAGGGCTGGCGGATCGTCCGGATGGTCCACGTGATGGGGGACAAGCGCGACCATTTCGAAGCTTTGCCGGATGTCTGGGAGACCTTCCGCATCGTCCTGGACGAGCGGAAACGGCGGGAAATTGATCCGACCCTGGGCGTGTTGCACGAGTGCATCGAGAAGGCGAAACAAGACAAGCTGATCGGCAAGCAGACGGAGCAGAAGCTGAAGAAGCTGGCGGAATTCTTTGAAACCACGACCGGCTGGTACGAGCAAATCCGGTACTGGCCGACCAGCAGCTTGAAACAGTTCACCAAACTGGGCGGCAAGGCCGGCAAATTGCTCGGACTCCGGCATTAAATTTTTTAAACCATGATTTCTCTTGATTCAGAAATTACTGAAATAAACGGCGAAACGCCCGCGCGGGGGTGGGTGCTGTTCGACGGCAATTGCCGATGGTGCGTCGGGACCGCGCGACAATTTGCGCGATTGCTTCGAGGGCATGGTTTTGAACCGGCGGCGCTGCAAACCCCGTGGGTGCGGAAACGATTGGGTCTGGCTTCGGAAGACGAACCGGCGGAGATGGTTGTTTTAACTGCCGGCGGCGCGGTTTTCGGCGGGGCTGATGGCATCCTGCAAATTGCCCGGCGCATCTGGTGGGCCTGGCCGTTATTCGCCGTAGCCAAAATTCCGGGGATAACTCAACTACTTCGCGCAGCTTACCGACGGCTGGCCGATAACCGACATTGTTTTGATGGCGCATGCCGGACGACTTCACAAAGCCGATGGTCAGATGGGTTGGCGCTACTTTTAGTGCCGTTTGCAGCACTGTTCACGCGTGGGATTTTGCCGGCGTGGGTATTCATGTGGCTGCTGGCGTTTTCGATTTATTTCGGTTGCAAGTGGCTGACCTGGGCACGGGCGGTGCGGCAATATCCTCAAGCCGACCGATGGGTTTCAATCGGATATCTCCTGGCGTGGGTCGGGATGGATGCCAGGGAATTTTTGCATGGGCATAGGGGGACTGGCAGACCGAAAGCAGATGAATGGACTCGGCCTGCGGCTCGAATTTTACTCGGCGCGACGTTGGTCTGGTTCGTCACCCGCCATTTTTCCGGGCCGCATCCGCTGGTGGCCGGATGGATTGGGATGATCGGGGTCATCCTGTGCTTGCACTTCGGTCTGTTTCATTTGCTGGCGCTGGGTTGGCAACGAGTCGGCGTGGACGTACAACCGATCATGCGCCAGCCGTCGCGCGGGGTGTCGCTGGCCGAATTCTGGGGACGGCGCTGGAATACGGCGTTTCATTTCCTTGCGCATGACCTCGTCTTCCGCCCGGTGTTCCGCCGGGTTGGAGCCGCAGGCGCAACATTCACGGTGTTTCTGGTTTCGGGCCTAATCCATGAACTCGTCATTTCATTGCCCGCCCGCGGTGGTTACGGACTGCCGACCATGTATTTTGCCATTCAAGGATTGGGTGTGATTTTCGAGCGCACACCTCTGGCCAAACGACTCGGCCTGGGTCACGGCTGGCGCGGCTGGCTGTTCACGATGGCCTGCGCAGCTGGCCCGGTGTTCTGGCTGTTTCATCCGACTTTCGTCCGCAACGTCATTCTACCGATGCTGCAAGCCATCGGCGCAAACTGAAAAATTATGAAAACCATCAATCTCACAATCCTGCTTCAAATCGCGGGTATTCTGCATCTTGGCCTGCTTTGCGCGGGCGTCCTCATGCCACGGGCAGTCGGGCTTCGGGCGCATCTCGACGTACTGCCGATTTTTATTCGGCGATTGTTCTGGGTGTATTACACGTTTATCGGGTTTTACCTCGTGAGCTTCGGGCTGATCACTTTTGCCTTTGCCGACACGCTGGCGGCGGGAGGAAATCTGGCGCGCACGGTTTGCGCGTTCCTGGCGGTGTTTTGGACAATCCGTCTGGTGGCGGCGGCCCTCGTGTTCGATGTGCGGCCCTACCTGAAGAATGGATTCTGGCGCCTTGGCTATCACGCGACGAATATCGTTTTCGTCTATCTGCCCGTTGTCTATGCGTGGACAGCTTGGAAGGGAGGCCGGCCATGAGAATTCGTCAGCGTTTGCTACATCTGCCGGTCGTGCGCGGGACAATCGGGCGGCGCTTGCTCGTCAATTTCCGGTGTCATCCCGATGTGCTAGCCCGATTACTACCGTCACCCTTTCGACCAAAATTGGTGAATGGCAGGGGAATGGCTGGCATTTGCTTGATCCGCCTCGAAGATATTCGCCCCACGTTCCTGCCTCGGTTTGTTGGGCTTCATTCGGAAAACGCGGCGCACCGGATTGCGGTCGAATGGAACCATCGCGGTCAACGCTGCGAAGGGGTCTTCATTCCTCGACGCGACACCGACTCCCGGCTGAACGAATTTGCCGGCGGCAGAATCTTTTCCGGCGTCCACCACCGCGCGCATTTTTCTGTTTTGGAGACAACCGAAGCCCTCACCATAAAAATGCAAAGTGCCGACGGCACAACCTTTGTTAAGGTCCAGGCGCATTTGGCGGATGCGCTTCCGCCAGATTCCCTGTTTCGGTCGTTGAGCGAAGCATCCGATTTTTTTCAGGGCGGTGCACTCGGCTGGTCGGCGCGCCCAAGGGGCGGTGAATTTGACGGGCTCGAACTGCGCTGCCGCGAATGGCGGATGACCCCGCTCAGAGTAAGCAGCGTGGAATCCAGTTTTTTTGCTGATCGGGACTTGTTTCCTCGTGGTTCAGCGGAGTTCGACAGCGCCTTTCAGATGCGTGATATCGCTCACGAATGGCACGATCGCGGCAGACCGACGTCCATTGAATTGGAGAAAACGTGAACCTGCTGCCGTCAATTGCCAGGACACCTGAAACGAATCGGTCAGTACGATTAAGTAATGGCGGTAAGCGACGCCTGCTTGCGGTGCGGGGCGAGCCGTTGTTTCTGGCGGATTGGGAGCGGGTGCTGTTCATTCATTACGAAGTGGACGCAGGAGCATTGCGGAAGGAAGTGCCGTTCGAGATTGATTTGTGGCAGGGCAGGGCACTGGTGAGTGTGGTCGCCTTCAACATGCGTGATATGCGTCCGCGCCGGGGCGGGCGCATTGCTGCATGGCCATTCAAACCGATTTCCACGCACCCGTTTCTCAATGTGCGGACTTATGTGAAACACGAAGGTGAACCGGGTATTTATTTCATGACGGAATGGCTATCCAACCGGTTGAGTGTTCTGCTCGGACCGTTGATTTATGGGTTGCCGTATCGCTTTGCCCGGATCGATTACAAGCATACGCATGAGCAAGGCGCCCTCGCGGGCCGGGTCCAGGCGCCGGGACGGTCTGGAAGTTTTACTTTCGAGGCGCGGCTGGGTTCTCCTCTGTCATTCGATTCCTGTCTGTCGGATTCACAGGATGAATTCCTGCTGGAACGTTACACCGCGTTCACCTCAAGCGGTTCTACCCGCCGATTCTTCCGAATCTGGCATCCGCCGTGGCCGCAAGTGCCCGTGGAAATTTCAGTCAGCGACGATTCAATTTTGACATCGCTGTGGCCCTGGTTCCGGAAAGCGCGGTTGCTGGGTGCGAACTATTCTCCGGGATTCCGCGACGTTTGGATGGGCTGGCCGCGGTTGGTAAAACAAATTTCACCCAACAGCTCAGAGAACCGATGAGCATCCCGGTTTTCAATTCCAGTAACCTGGAATTTAGGCCATCCTTAGGGTGGCGAGCACGTAACGAGGTTGAGGTTGAAGAATTAAATGAGCCAGACTCTCAAAAAGCGCGTCGTGTTGGCCGGCGGCAACGGCTTTCTGGGCCGGGCGCTGGCCGCTGAATTGCTCAAACGCGATTACCAGGTCGTCGTGTTGACGCGCACGCCGCGCGAGCGGAACGACGGGGTCAAGGAAGCGGGATGGGACGGCGACCACCTCGGCGAATGGATTCAATTTCTGGAAGGCGCCGTGGCGGTGGTAAATCTGACCGGGCGGACCGTAAACTGCCGGCACACGCCCGAGAACGTCCGCGAAATCAACGAATCCCGGGTCAAATCCGTCGGCGCCGTGGCGGCCGCCATTTATCACGTGACGCATCCGCCGCGCGTCTGGGTCCAGGCCGGGTCGCTCGCGTTTTACGGCGACACCGATGACCTTTGGTGCGATGAAAACACACCGTCCGGCCAGGGCGAAGCGACGGAAACCTGCCGGATTTGGGAAAATGCTTTCAACAACGCAATCGCACTCGCGACGCGCCGCGTGCTGTTACGAATCGGGATTGTGCTCGGACGCGACGGCGGCGCGTTGTCCGTGCTGGGTAAATTGACCAGGTGGTTTCTCGGTGGGACGGTCGGCAGCGGACGGCAATACGTCAGTTGGCTTCACCTCGCGGACATGAACCGGATGTTCATCGCGGCGATTGAACGCGAGGATTTGGTCGGGACGTTCAATGCGACCGCGCCGAATCCGGTGACCAACGCGGAATTCATGTCCGAATTGCGGCGCGCCCTCCACCGTCCGTGGTGTCCGCCCGCACCGGAATGGGCGGTACGCTTTGGCTCACTGCTTATGAAAACCGAGCCTTCCCTGGCTCTGACCGGGCGCCGCTGCAGGCCGAGACGTTTTCTCGAAAGCGGCTTCCAATTCAAATTCACCGAGCTGCGCGCGGCGTTGAAGGAAATTTACGGATGAGCCGGGTTAAATGAGGGCCTCGGCTAACACTTCGGCCATGTGCCGGAGCCGGACGCGGGCCAGATGCTGGATTTGCTGGCGGCAACTGGTCCCCGAAGCCACGATGGTAGTTCCGAATGGTTGGCTTTTTATTTGTTGAATGAGCGGTTCGGCCACCTTCACCGACAGTTCATACTTTGCCTCCTGCATCCCAAACCCGCCGGCCATGCCGCAACAGCCGGTGTTGAGCAGCGAGACCTCCCGCGCCGGCAACCGTTGCGCCAGCCGCTGCATCCAGCTCAGGTCGGCCAGCGCTTTGGCGTGGCAATGGGCGTGAATAACAATCCGTTCCGTCCGGCCGTTGAACGAGAGGGCGTTCGGGACCTGTCGCAGCAGACTTTCGACGAATTCCTCGAACAAAAAACTGCGGGCGGCGATGGATTCCACGCCGGGCAATTTCATTTCCCGGTAATCCTCGACGAACATCGAGTAGCAGGAAGGTTCGAGAAAAACGATGGGCGTGCTGGCCGGACTGTTGTTCAGCAGATCCAGGTTGTGCCGTCCCAGCCGCAGAGCTTCGTCGAGGTGGCCTTGGCTGAAGGCGGGGCGTCCGCAACATTTGCGCTCCGACAGCAGCTCGACCTCATAACCGGCGGCTTCCAGCACCCGGACGGCGGCCTGGCCGATGTGGGGTTCGTGATAGCGCACAAACGTGTCGTCCCACAGGATGACCGGGCCGCGAAATTTGCCGGCGTGACTTTCATGATTTTCAAACCAGCGGTCGAACCGTTCGTGGGTAAACTGCGGTAACGTGCGTTGGGTGGTGATGCCCAGAAACCGGCTGCCCAGGTAGCCCAACGGCGTTAAACCCAGCAGGGCGTTGGCGATGTTCGGTATCGCGCAACCGATCCGGCCCAGCCGATCCGCCGAACTGAACAGTCGTTCGCGCAGGCCGAGTCCGTTCTGCCGGATGCGTGCATGGAGCAGTTCTGCTTTCAGCAAAGCCATGTTCACATTGGACGGGCACTCGTTGGTGCAGGCCTTGCACGACAGGCAATTGCTCAACGCCGCGTCGAGTTCCGCCGAAAGCAGCGGGTCTTGATTAATGCCGCGCGATTCCAACGCCGCGCGGATGGCGTTGGCGCGCCCGCGCGTGGACATGATTTCGTCACCGGTGGCGAGGAATGTCGGGCACATCACGGGCGTGGCCTTGAGGCAGCCGCCGCAGCCATTGCACTGCTCCAGATTGGCCGTGAACGAGCCGTCCCGGGCTGTGAATGCCAGTTGCGGCTCAAACGGCAGTTTCAGCGAATAACCCGCGCCCATGCGCAGATGGCTGTCAATTTTGTAACGGCCGTCCGAAATGATTTTGCCGGGATTGAACAGGTTATGCGGGTCGAAAGTCTGCTTGATTTGCCGCATGAGCTGGTAAATTTCCTCGCCGACCTGGGTCCGGAGATATTCGGTGCGGGCCATGCCGACGCCGTGTTCGCCGGACAACGTGCCCTTGAATTGCTTCACCAGCGCGGCGACTTCGTCCGCAATCTGCCGGTATTTTTTCAAATCGTCGGCCCGGTGCAGATCGAGCACCGGCCTCACGTGCAGCAAACCGGCCGCGGCGTGGCCATAATACGAGGCCCGCAATTCCAGCCGCGCCATGAGTTTTTGCAGGCTGTTAACGTAAGCCGGCAAATCCCGCGGACGCACTGCTGCGTCCTCGATGAACGCGACGGGTTTGGCGTCGCCTCTGCAACTGGTCAGCAGCGACAGGCCGGCCTTGCGCATCCCCCACACGAGATTGGCCTCGGCCGGCGTTTGCAAAATCAGATGGCGCAATCCCAGCCTGCGTTTTTTTAACTGTTCCAGCCGGTCCTGGACGTCCTCGAAAAATTCCACGATCAAAATCGCCTCGCACGGCTTGTGGTCCAGCTCGAGCAAATCGCGCACGGCCTGGAAATCGCGCTGGCCGCGGGTCTGGTCGAACAATGGGCGGTCAATGTGTTCGATGGCGGCAGGTTTCAAATCGAGCAAGGCTTCGGTGGCCTGCATGGCTGCGCTCACTGAACCAAAGAACAGCAGGCCCACACCCCGGGTTTCGGGCAGAGGAACGACCTTGAGTTCGGCGGACAGAATGGCGGCCAGCGTGCCTTCGCTGCCGGTCAGCAGGTGAAGCAGATTGTTCGGTTCGCGCGCCAGCCGCGCCAGCGCGTAACCGGGCCAGCGCTTCAAAAGTCCCTCCGGAAACGACCCGGCAATGGCGAGCGAATTGAGGAAGACCATGTCTTCGAGCCAGGCGCGTTGCTGCTGCAAGGCATTGTGGCCGGGCCCGACTTTCACCACCTGGCCGTTCGCGAGCACGATGTCGAGTTCATTCACGTGCATGCCGGTCGTGCCATAAACCGGGCAATAAGCCCCGGAGGAATCGTTGGCAATCATGCCGCCCAGCGTAGCGCGCGAACTCGTCGCCACATCGGGCCCGAAACAGAAGCGGAGCGGCTGGAGAAATTGGTTCAGTTGGTCCAAAACCACGCCCGCACCGACGCGGACCGTGCGCCGATCCTTGTTGAAATCCCAGATCTGGCGGTTGTGCCGCGCGAAATCTATCACCAGACCGTCGCCGACCGCGCCGCCGGAAAGGCCCGTGCCCGCGCCGCGCGGGATGACCGGCACGCCCGCCTGGGCCGCGGCCTGGATGATGGCGCTGGCCTGTTGCGCACTTCGGGGAAAAGCCACGGCCAGCGGCTCGATTTGATAGACCGACGCGTCGGTGGCGTAAAGCTGGCGCGTGAGATTGTCCACAGCAACATCACAGTTTGCCGCTTTCAACGTCGCCAGTTGTTGCGTCGGCATCATAACACCCGCCTCAACGTATCGGCGTGACACCGCGTTGACAATTTCATTTACTCGAAACGTCATGAGCGCCAGTTCCCGGAAACGTTCCGAAGACTTTCTCAAAATCAGCGGCCAGTTCAAACTCGGCACGCTGGTCACCGAAGCGTCGCATCCGGTCACGGCGGACTTGAGCGAGGTTGCCAAACAGGACATTGCCGCCGCGCTGAAATTGCTTTTCGACGTGGACGACGACGTGGTGAAAAAATATCGCGAGTTCGTCGCGTCGCGCAGGGCAGGGGAAATCGCGGAAACGGTTTTGCAATCGCTGCGAAACGGCGGACGGGTTTTCTTTGCCGGCTGCGGGGCGACCGGACGGCTCAGTATTTTGCTGGATTCCGTCTGGCGCGATTTCTGGCAAAGCAGGAGACGAAGTGACGAGTCTCTAACTGGCGAGAAGTCAGAGACGCCTTACGTCGTCTCCTCCAAAAATACAGATGATTTTGAAAACCGTACGTTCAGCGTGATGGCCGGCGGCGATTATGCGCTCATAAAATCCGTGGAAGGTTTCGAGGATTTCACCGCGTTCGGGCGCAAACAAATCCGCGACCTCGGCGTGCGGGCGGGCGACGTGGTCTTCGCGATCACCGAAGGCGGCGAAACGTCGTTCGTCATCGGCACTGCCTGGGAGGGCGTGGACGTCTGCGCGAGGGTTTATTTCGTCTATAACAACCCGGACGAAATTCTCTGCCAGCACGTTCAACGCAGCCGGGAAGTCATTGAGGACGCGCGCATCGAAAAAATCAACCTCACGACGGGGCCGATGGCCATTACCGGCTCGACGCGGATGCAGGCGACTACGATTCAACTGTGCGTTCTGCTTACGATTCTGGAGATGGTGACGCGGAATTTGATCGAGAGTCGAAGGTCGAAGGTCGAGGGCTCAAATGCGCGAACGTCGCCGGCTGACGTTCCCGCTCGGTTTCTTGCCGCGTTGGCAGAAATGCACGCGGACCTGAAATCACCCGGATTGCTCAAGCAACTGGCGAAATTGGTCGCGCTGGAGGAATCGGTTTATCGCGCCAGACACAAAAACAATTACTTTGCCGACCAGTTCGGGATTGATGTTTTGACGGACACGACGGAGCGCTCGCCGACTTTTTGCACCCCGCCGTTCCGTAAATTTGACGACACCACTGCGACGGAGTCATGGGCGTTTTTGTTCCTGCCGCAAGATGAAACACCGGACGCGTGGGCGCGCCTCTTGAAACGCAAGCCACGTTGCGTGGATTGGAATGAAACGGGAGTTCGCCCGCTGGTCAGCCAGGAAAACCTCGCGCGGACGCTTGAAACGATCCGCAAAATCAGTGCGCAAGAATTGATGCGGTTCAAAATCGGCCTGGACGGCCTCAAAAATCGTCCACCGGGTCCGGGTGACAGCGCCGTGGCCATCGTATCGGACCTGGAAAAAGAATCGCTGCTTTCGGGGGATGGATTTTACCGCGCCCAACTGGAAGGGGCGCTAAAAGCGGGCGCGAAGGCAGGCATTATTTGTTTCTGTAGCAGTGAAGGTGGATTCACTCCACGGTCAAAGTCAGGGATGGGAGATTGGAGACCGGAGATGGTTAAAATCTCCGTTCCGGTTCCACAGGGCGATTTTCTGCTGAATGGCGTGGCGCGCGTGGCGGTGAAGCTGGTGATGAATGCGCTTTCGACCTGCATCATGGTGCGACTCGGGCGGGTGATGGGCAACACCATGGTTTGGGTAGTGCCCTCGAACCTCAAGTTGATTGACCGCGCTACCCGCTACATCGCCCGGCTTACGGGCCTGGCCTACGAAGCGGCGAATGGACTCCTGTTTGAAGTCATCGAGTATGTCGAACCGCGGATGAAATCGGACCAGGCCTATCCGCCGGTGGTCGGTATGGCCGTCCTGCGTGCACGGCACGGGTTGTCGAACGAGGAGGCGGAGAAACAATTGATGAAATAGACTGCGGATTACAGTGACGGCGACGAATATAAAACGAGCGCCAGGAAAACACCCGTAGATACCACCACCAAGAGGAATAGCATCGTGGCGATGTTTTCAACCTGAGTTCGGTCCTTTACGATCATTTTCGCCTCTATCTCGAGTCGTAGCAAATATTTCCGAAATAAAAAGGAAAAAACGAAGAAAGTTATTCACAACATGTCCTGCGAATACCCGGAATTCACACCATGTGGCGGGCCTGGCGTTTGGGCGGCGCGGTCTTCGCTTTGCGCGTCGGAATGGCCGTGTCGTCCGCGGAGATAAAATCTTTGAGGAAACCGGGTTTGTCCTGGCGGCCGCCACGCCGGTAATCGCGCCACAACCCTTCTGCTGCCCGCTTCGCATCCAGCCAGACGTGGCCGGTTAGAAATTCAAAGAGCAGTTCCATCAAGCGCACCAGCGCGATGCCGTCGGTGCGGCCCGTTCGCGCGTACAGCCATTCGCTGAAGCGGAGAAAGGCGGAGAAAGGAGAAGGGTTCGGCGTTCCGGCTTCAGCGGGTTTGGTATTTGCCGGCGCCGTTACGGATGACAATTGCATGCCGCCTGAAGGCGGGACTCCAGGCCGGGACCAAATCAGCGGTGTGCTCTCGATGAAATTGCCGCTGTTGCCGACGAGGTCCCAGTAACGCGCGAACCGGCGCAGCTTTTGCATCGTGGCGAAGTCAATCAGCTTGTTCTGCAAAATTTCATAGGGCGGGTGCGGGCTGTAAAGCATCTGCCACTCGGCATCGTGCCGGACAATGGGCGTGCCGCGCAGCCGTTTCAGGATGCCCACCTGGATTTCCTGCGGACCAATGGCGATGAGCCGGTCGAACCCGGCGGCGAAACTTTCCAGCGTCTCACCCGGCAATCCCACGATCAAATCGGCGTGGATGTGGACGCCGGTTTCGCGCCGCAGGAAATGGAAATTGTCGGCAAGTTTCCCGTAATTTTGCTGGCGCTTGATCAGGCCGCCGACTTCTTCATTGAATGTCTGGATGCCGACTTCAAATTGCAGCGCACCGGGCGGGAATCGGGCGATGATTTCGCGCAACGTTTCCGGCAGGCGGTCAGGAATCATTTCGAAATGGAAAAAGTGGCCGGGCTGATAACGCTGGAGGAAAAATTCGAGGATGGTTTTGCTGACGGCGATATTTAAATTGAACGTGCGGTCGACAAACTTGAACTGTTTTACGCCGCGATCGAGCAGGCGCTGCAATTGTTCAAGCAAAGCGGCCTGAGGAACCTGCCGCACCGGTATGTCCAGTGATGACAGGCAAAACTCGCACGTGAACGGACAACCCCGCGAGGCCTCGACATAAATGACGCGATGGGCGATGTCATCGTCGGTGTACATGTGGTAGGGCAGGATAATCCGGGTAAAGTCAGGTAATTCGGCGGGAATAATTTTGGGAAGTGGAGCGCCGATCTCCAGATCGGCACGCCGGTCGGGAGACCGGCGCTCCAGCAGCACCCGGCACACTTCGGCGAATTTCAGATCGGCTTCGCCCGTGATGACGTGGTCGGCGAGTTGGACAATTTTTTGCTCATCGGTTTCGTAGCTGACCTCCGGTCCGCCGAGAATAATTCTGATCTCAGGCCGTACGCGTTTGATGGCCGCGATGACTGCGGTACTGGGTTCGACGTTCCAAATGTAAATGCCAATGCCAATGATTTTGGGATTGCGCGCCAGAAGGGCTTCTGCGATGTCGAGTGGTCGCTGGTTGATATCAAATTCCGCGAGGCACGCGCGCGACTGCAAATCACCGAGATTGGCCAGCAAATAGCGCAGACCGAACGCGGCATGAATGTACTTCGCGTTGAGCGTGGTTAGAACGATGTCCGCCACGGTCAGAGCGTAACAGCGGATGGCGCAACCGTCGAGTCTGGGATGCCACGGTGGGACGGCGGGCTCTGAATTAAGCCAATGACGAATGACGAAGGAATCATTAATGACAATGACCCAAGCCCAAATGCAAACCACTCATCCGAACGTCCATTTGACGTTTGGTCTTCGTCATTCTTTGGTCATTAGGAATTCGTCATTCGTCATTTCCAATGCAGTGGCTGGCCTGGGGCTCTAGCGACTGCAATTTTCATTAGACCGGCTGCTTCGGCGTTGTTAAACTGCGGTACCTATGACACTGGACGATATTTTGCTGGAAGCAGAGGACAAAATGATCAAGACGGAGCAAGTGGTCATAAACGAATTCGCGGGCGTGCGCACCGGCAAGGCGTCAGCAGCGCTGGTCGAGAACGTGACGGTGGAGGTTTATGGCGCGCAAATGCGGATCCGCGAACTGGCGGGCATCACCACGCCCGAACCCCGGATGCTGGTCATCCAGCCCTGGGACGTGAACTCGCTGCATCCGATTGAGAAGGCGATTCAAAAAGCGAACCTCGGGCTGATGCCGGCGATTCAAGGCAAAATCATCCGGCTCGTGTTTCCGGAATTGAGCCAGGAACGGCGGCAGGAGTTCGTGAAAATTTCCAAAAAAATGGCCGAGGACGGGCGCGTGGCCATCCGGCACGTGCGGCGCGACGCGATGGAACAGTTGAAAAAGCACGTCCACGACAGCGGCATTACCGAAGACGAGGAAAAACAGGCCGAAAAGGATCTGCAGAAGCTGACCGATCAATACATCGCCAAGATTGACGAACATCTCGTCCACAAGGAAAAAGAAATCATGACGGTGTAAGATATGCATGATTTATGAATTACGATTTACGATCAACCTCAGCAGACGAGCGTCGCACACATTTCAAATCGCAAATCGTCAATCCGAAATCGTAAATGGTCAGCGCGTTAGCGCGTTCGTTGCGGGCGACTCGAAGCGCACCACGGTTTCGCCGGGTTTGGCGTAGCCGAGCTTTTCGCGGGTGAGGCGCTCAACGGTTTGGGGGTCGTTGCGCAGGGCGTCAATGTCTGCCTGGAGTTTTCTGGAATTTTCCTTTTCTTTTTGCAGGTCGCTCTCCAGCTTTAAATTTAACCGTTGCATCCGTTCATTCTGCTGGATGAGTGGCAAATACCAGACGCCGACGAGCATCAATCCGGCCAGGAGCAACAGCCAGGTGACCATTTTGGTCAGCTTGCTCCAGATGCCGAGGTCAACGTTCACGGCCGCGAGTAAACCACGGCCGGCGCCGCGATGGAAGCGGATTTATTGGGCAAATTCCTTCCACGTTTTCAGTTCGCCGGTGGCGTCGAAGCCAAGGCGCAGATAACGCGCCGGCAGATAGGTTTCGGAATACATTGGGGTCAGCGGGCCGGAATAACAACCCGCCGGCACAAGATATGGCCCCGGCGTCATCACAACCTGGCCCCGCTCCGTGAGCCAGTCGGCGATGGTCGAGCCGTCGGAGAGCTTCGCGTATCGGTCCGGCGGGCCGAGTTCCAGCACGGCCCGGTCGTAGGTGTAATGGCCCACGCGGGCTGACCAGTCAATTCGGGGCGTGACGCAACCGACCAGCAACACTGCGGTGAAAATGACTGGAATAGTGGCTTTCACCCGTTTAATTTGCACCGCCAACAGCCGAATGCAATCTGCGCCGGTTCGGCCGATTGCGGATTTTGTTGTGAAGGAACTGAGGCGGCGCTATCAATTCCAGGGGCATGATAAAGGCTTTTCTCCTGATGTTTGACCCGACGGCGTGGGATCGTCTGGCGCAGGCCCGGCGTGGTGTGGGCCTGGTTTGCGCAACGTATCTCGTGCCGTGGCTGCTCGTGGTTTCGGCGGTGGAAGGCGCCGGGCTGATGCACTGGGGCAAATGGCAGTCGGGCATCGGGGTGATCAGAATATTCACCGCCGGTGAAACGATTCTTTATGAAGTCGCACAATTGCTGTTGACGCTGGCGGTGGTCTTTGTCTGTGCCCACCTCGTCAGGATATTGGGCGAGACATTTCACGACCGGCACATTTACACCCAGGCCTTCACCGTGGTCGCTTACACGTTGTTCCCGGTTTTTTTACTCCGGTTGTTGGACGTATTTCCGACGATGAATCCCTGGATCCCGTGGCTCGTTGGCGTCTTGCTTTCCCTCTGGATCTACTATCAGGGTTTGCCGCGCGTCATGAAACCGGACCCGAGCCATGCCTTCGAATTGTACGTGATCAGCTCGATGATATTGGTGGCAACCACGGGACTGGTTCGCACGCTCACCGCATTGTGTTTGCGGGGCCAGGTTGATTTTGAACATTCATATATCGGGATGAAACTGTTGCATCTGCTGGCGCGATTGCATTTATGAAGTAGCTTCCTCCATGGCGACGACAATCGAACAAACCTTGCTGAATGCGCTGGTGGAACTGGAGCAGACGGTCAATTCCGCACGCACGGCAAATCCCAAACCGGACCTGGCGGCGCTGTTCACGCGCATTGACGAACTGACGAAACAACTGCCGCGCGGCACCCATCCGAATCTGCTGCATTATCTGCAAAAGAAAAGTTACCAGAAGGCGCGCCTGTTCCTGCAGGAGAGCGACGCGGAAAATCAGGTCGGAAATTGCCGGCACGAACATTAGAGGAATCGCGAGGACGAGCTTCGGGGCAGAAACACCCGAGGCGCCGGGCCCCCGGGTTATGATTGATGACACCATCGCTGCCATTGCCACTCCGCTCGGCGAAGGCGGACTGGCCGTCGTTCGAATTTCCGGTCCCCGGGCGTTTGCCATTGCCGACAAATGTTTTCTGCCTGTCGGGAATAACTCGCTGAAAGCGTCCTCAGCGACATCCCACACCATTCAATACGGCAAGGTCGTCCGTCAAAAGGAGACCGTGGACGAAGTGCTGCTGGCGGTTCTGCGGGCGCCACGCACGTTCACGCGCGAGGACACGGTCGAAATCACGTGTCACGGCGGCTTGCTGTCCACCAAGCTCGTCCTCGATACACTATTGGAATGCGGCGCGCGCCTGGCCGAGCCGGGTGAATTCACACGGCGCGCTTTTCTCAATGGCCGCCTTGACCTCGCGCAGGCCGAAGCCGTCGCGGACCTGATTCATTCGCGGACGGAACTGGCGCTGGCCGCCGCCAATGAACAATTGGCGGGGAAGCTCTCGCAACGCATCAACCGCCTGCGCGATGATCTGATGCACACCCTCGCCCACGTCGAGGCGCATATTGATTTTCCCGACGAAGACATTGCGCCGGACACGAAGGAACAATTGCTCGGGCGCCTGGAAAAGGGCGTGAGTTTCATGGAGGAACTCTTGCGCACGGCGAGCGAGGGACAGATTTTGCGCCGCGGCATTCGCGCGGCGATTGTCGGCCGGCCCAATGTCGGTAAATCCAGCCTGCTTAATCAACTGCTAGGACGCAACCGCGCCATCGTATCGCCGATCCCGGGCACGACCCGCGATACGATTGAAGAAACGGCAAACATCCGCGGGTTGCCGGTGGTATTCATTGACACCGCCGGTTTGCGCGAGGCGCGTGACGAGATAGAGCAGGAAGGCATTCGCCGCAGCCGCGAATCGCTGGCCAAAGCCGAATTCATTCTGCACGTGCTCGACGCGAGCGAAGCCCTGACGGAAGCAGACAAAGCATTTTTAGACGAATTCGCCGGGAAAAAGCGGATTCTGGTGGTCAACAAGACTGATTTGGCACGGAAACTGGAACTTCCGTTAACGTGTCGCTTGTCAGGTGTCACGCATTCAATTATTGACGTTTGTTGCCTAAGCGGCCAAGGGATGGAAGCGCTGAAGGACGCCATCAAACAACTGGTGTGGTCAGGCGAGATCAGGGCCGAGATGCTGGAGGTGATGATCAATTCGCGGCATGAGGACGCGCTGAAACGCTCCCGCGCGGCGGCCCAACGGACGATTGACGCGTTGCGCACGGACGCGACGCTGGAACTGGTGGCGATGGACTTGCGCATTGCGGTCAACGCCGTCGGCGAGATCATCGGCAAAACGGCGACTGAAGATCTGCTCGACGCGATATTCAGCCAGTTTTGCATCGGAAAATAAAGTAGTCGCGAACGTTTTGCGGCGGTTACGGGAGGCAAAGGATCGAACTTGCGTGTTAAATGAAAGAAACGGTTCGACAGCCGCGATTCGGCTGGGCATAGTGCTTGGGCTGAGGCTGCGGGCTTTCCGAAATAACTAAAGCCCATTCGACGGCCTGAAACCACATAACGTATTGTAAATGAGCTACTTCACTATTGATTGCCCTCCCGACCCCGGTTAACGGCAGAAACGATCTGCTGGCTCGTGCTTCTGGTGTGTATGAGAAACGCACAAAGCCGTTCTTCTTCAATAAATTGTCTTGACTTTTGGGCTGGATGGAGTCATAAAGGGGTTGTTTTAAAGTTCAGAACCCAAGCAACGCTATGAAGATTTTTGAGAAGTCTTTCGTAAGCAGCGCGCGGTGGTGTGAGGGCGCACTGTTTGCAATTTTAGTGGGCGGCCTTGTTTCTCAAAGCCAAGGACAGATTTACACTCTTACTCAGAACGACTCCTCTGCGCTCATCGACGCCGGCAGTCAAGCGGGAGTTTATAATTGGTCGGTGGGGGGCGTGAATCAGTTGTACCAGCAATGGTTTTGGTACCGCGTAGGCAGCTCGGGCCCGGAATCCTCAATCGATACGATTTCTCCGGTGACCGAAACATCGTCGGGCGCCAACAAGGCGACCCTTACCTATGCAAATTCAACGATCAGCGTTAAAACGGCCTATACACTTCTGGCGCCGGGTAACGGTACTGCCACGATGAGCGAACAGATCACGGTTATGAACACCTCGGGGCAATCTCAGGATTACCATTTCTTCCAATATTCGGATTTTGATCTGGGTGCAAGCCCCGCTGGCCAAAGCGTTCAATTTTATAACAACGGTTCGAGCGTTTATTACGAGGTGATCCAGACCGGCGCGATGGGCTCCGTGGTCGAGACGGCCAACGCACCAGGGGCGAGTTCTTCGGAAGTACAGGCGGGGTATTACCCGGCGCTGCTCAACGCGCTCAACGACGGGGCTGCAACCACCCTGAATAACAGTCTCAGTGCCGGTCCAGGGGATGTTGATTACGCCTATGAATGGGATGCGACTTTGGCACCCGGCACCTCCCTGCTGATCAGCAAATTGATCTCGGTGCCTGAGCCTTCATCCCTTGCGTTGATTGCGTCGGGAATGGTTGCATTGGCCTGGCTGAAGCGGCGGTCGCGAGCGTAAGGTTGTTCCAGGAGCTGTAACGGAACGCGGGAGGGCATCAACCGGTCGTTTTTTGGCTTTGCCGTGTGAATTTTGTGTTAAAAAAGCCTTGACTTTCTCAGGTAAGTACGCTAAAGATACAACGAATTCAGCGATTTTCACGCGTAAAAAAAGCAGCATATAATCAGATAACTTTATGAAAAGTGTTCTTGGTGTTATTTCCTGCGGTAAGGTGAGTGTCTCACTGTGTTCCGCGCTGGTCGTGTCGAGTGTTTTGCTTTTGCCGGGGAGCGGCGTGGCAACACCCAATATCATCGTGCCGCTAAGTGATGGCGGTTCCACGGCGACGGTGGACCTTAACGGCAGCACGGCTGGTATGAACAATTGGAGTGTGGGAGGCCAAAACCAATTGAACCGGCAGTGGTTCTGGTACGCGATCGGTTCGACCGCGCCCCAATCCATTGATAGCCTTGGTTTGGCTTCTTATAATACGACTGGCAACAATGAGGTGACTGCGACATACCAAAACGCCCAATTGGCGGTGACGATTGATTACGTTCTGGCTGGCGGTGGTGTCGGCTCCGGGAGCGCCGATATCACGGAGTCAATTTCGGTTGTGAATAATTCGGGTGGAAGCATTAACTTGCATTTCTATCAATATTCCGATTTCAACCTGCTGGGAAGTGGCGCTAACGACAGTGTTCAACTGTTCGGCACCCCGGGATCCTGGAACTTTGTGCAGCAAACGGCGGGTTCATCGGGCATCGGTGAGGCCATTGTGGCGCCTGACGCAAACCACGGCGAAGCCGCGTACGTCGTTCCGAATGGAGGAACGCTGGCAGGGCTCAACGGGGGCTCTCCGCTGACGCTTAACGACAATCCGTCGGCCGGGCCGGGCGACGTGTCGTGGGCGCTGGAATGGGACCCGACGGTTGCTAACGGGGGCACCTTTGATTTGACTAAAGACAAGAGCTTGTTCATACAAGTCGTTCCCGAACCGTCAACGGTCGCGCTTATCGCACTCGGCTTGGGTGCCTGGGGATTGGCCCGACGTCGCCAGTCGGTCTGAGGTTTGGGATTTCGCCAAATACAAAACGGCAGATAAAAGGGCCGGTCATTGACCGGCTTTTTTTCTACGTCGGTGTCTGGGAATGTTCTGTTATGAGAAACCCGCCAATTGACAGTAAGCGTGTCCTCCGTGTAGTAATTAAATGAGCATATGGGTGGCACTCTTCCCCGGAGAACGCTGGCGTTGGTGTGGTTGAACTGTGCCTTGGTATTAAAAATGCACGCTGGTGGCAGCGGTCTGAACACCGTCGTCGTCGTCAACCAAAGCAGTTCGAATTCTTGCGAGGCGGGCAATTACTACTGCGAACGCCGCCACGTGCCGCCCGGGAATGTATTGCGCATCTACTGGTCCGGCGGCAACACCCTGTGGACCAGCAACGATTTTCAGACCAACCTGGTGACGCCGCTCTTGAATATGCTGGTTTCCCGGCAGTTGACGAACCAGATTGATTACGTGGTGCTCTCGATGGACATTCCATTCGGAACGGCGTTTGGCTCCAGTATCAACGGTACGACCTCGGCTTTGTTTTATGGATCGAGAATGGGCAACGGCAGCGATCCACTCGGCGTTACCAACAGCTATGCGGTCGGCGAAACCGTTTTTCGGCAGGCCCCGCCGGTTGGGGCTCCCGGCTATTCCTTTCTCACGACCATGATTACAGCGGATTCGCTCGCGGGCGCGGAGCAGTTGGTGGATCAAGGGGTCGCCGGTGATGCGACGTTTTCCCAACAGCCGGTCGTGCTGGCCAAAAGTTCAGATCCGGTCCGCAATATCCGCTATTCGTATTTCGACAATGCCATTTTCAACGTGAACATTCTCGGCGCGTCCACGATTTTCCGCACCAACACGGATTCCATTTCGGGGCAGACAGGTTTTCTAGGATATGAAACGGGCCTGGCCCAGTTGAGCCTCACGCCCGCGACTTTCGTGCCCGGGGCTATCGGGGACAGCATGACGTCCTTTGGCGGGGTCATTTTCGGCCCCAACGATCAGACGAACCTGCTGGCCTTCATTGATGCCGGAGCGACGGGCAGTTACGGCACGGTTGCGGAACCGAACAACGATACTCAGAAGTTTCCGAATCCCTTGGTTTACTTTTATCAGGCACGCGGTTTCAGCCTGGCGGAAAGTTATTATCAGAGTATTAAAGCGCCGTATCTGGGGCTGATGGTGGCCGACCCGCTGGCGGCGCCGTTTGCCGGAGCGGGTTACGGACAATGGAGCACCAATCTGGTTAACCCCGTGTTAAGCGGGACGACCAATCTTTATGTGGACTTCTCCGCCCACGATGGAAATCGTCCGCTGCAGCAAATTGATTTGTTTGTGGACGGCACGTATTTGAGCACATTGACGAACGTGGTTCCGTGTCCGGGCAACCAGTTTAATGTCGCTTTGAATGGCTATCCGATTACTTACACCGTTCCCACCAACTCGACGTTAAACAGCATCGCTTCGGGATTGGCGGCCCTGATCAATGGCCCCACCGCCACCAATGCGACGCAGGTCAAAGCTTATGTTCATGGCGACCGCATCGAGTTGCAATCCATCGCGACCAATCTCATGACAGTTCCGTTCTACGTAGCCGATAACACCCCCACGAATACGCCGGGTCTCTCGTACCTTGTCAATTATCTGCCTGATTCCACACCACCGCGGATGATACCTGTTTCTCCTGATAATGGCAGTGCCTTCACGATGGAGGTCGAGATTCCGAGTACCTTGCCATACGTCATTTTGGCCTCAACGAATTTGCAGGACTGGCTGCCAATTTTCACGAATAGCATGCCCGGATTATTGCTTTTCAATGATACGGACGCTGTGAACCATCCTGCGCGTTTTTATCGCATGACATGGCCGGAAACGGGTCAGCCTCCTGAACTGTCCGCGCCCCGAATCACAAGTTCAGGCGTGTTTCAGATGCAAGTGGATGGTGTGCCAGGATTGCCGTGGGCCATCCAGGCGTCCACCAACCTTGTCGATTGGGCGTCCGTCTTGACCAATCAACTTGGCGGGGCGATGGACTTTGTTGACACCGGTGCCACCAACTCCGATCGCCGCTATTACCGGGCATGGCTCGTGCCGCCTGCGCCGCCCGGTTTCACCGTATTGCCTGGGGCGGCAAACGTCACCCTGGTCCGCGTGGACAGCGCATCGCGGCCTTATGTGGTGGGTGTCTCCACGAATCACGGCCAATGGACCGTGCTGGCGACCAATTTTGCCCTTGGCTACATCCAAAGTACGGCCGCCAGCACGATCGGAAATGGCGACCGGCTCTCAACATTTCTGAACGCCAGCCAGCCTCGATTTTTGGCCTCAAGTGCATTTGGCATCCAGGGATACACGGTGATCAGCAATTCGCCCCCGACCAACGCCTGGATTCAGTTCACGTTCACCAAAACCAACGGCCAAACCGTGTTCCTGGGCGTTACCAATCAGTCGGGCGGCACTTCGATCGCGCTCGCCAGCCAGATATACGCTTTGATTAATACGAATGCCGCTTTGCAAGGCAGCGACGGCGTTGCGGCGGAGGATTTTGCTGCGAACGCCGGGGGCGCGATCAGCTTCAACCTGCGCGCCAGGAGTTCGGGTTACCAGGCGGCCGGGATTCAGGTGGTTCCCAAGGTGTACCTGGTGATGATGTCTACCCCGCAAGGGAGCCTCACCCAAAACCTGTCCGATCTCCAACCCCGCAACCATCTTTACGTTACGTCGGGTACAACCGACTTGGGCTTGACCTTCCCATTGGACACGACCGCCTTGGCCGATGGCTATCACGATTTGACGGCAGTTGCTTACGAGGGGAGCAACGTCCGGACGGAAAGCAAGGTAACCTTGCCCGTTGTGGTGCAAAACGGTCCACTGAGTGCGACTTTGACAGTGCTCGATCTGACCAATCAGATCCCGGTGCAGGGCGCGTGTCACCTTCAGGTAACCGCCAACACCAATACCGTGAGCTTGATCACCTTGTTCAGCACCGGTGGCGCGGTGGCCACGGCTACCAACGCGTCCACGGCGATATTTGAGGTGGACGGAACAAATTTATGGGCCGGACTGCATCCGTTCTATGCTCTTGTTGAGACGGCTGACGGGCTTAAGTATCGCACACAAACCCAGTGCGTCCGGTTCACGCCGAAATAGACGAGCGAGTTGGTATCCCGGCGGGGACTCGAATCCAGCGGCGGCATAATTAAAGCTGCGGGGAAAGTTCCTCCGGCGTATACAATCATCGCCGAAATGGACTTGTGATGGCTCAATACAGGTGGTTTACTGGCCAAAATGATGTGAAATGAACGTTGTGAAATTTCCGAATGAGCCAAAGAAGGCTCTGGGGCCAACGCCGACTGCGCCTTGAGTTTATGGATGATTTGCGCTATTCAGAGATAATCGAGCCAGCGGGGCCGCGCGCCGTCGATGTGGTTGACCTTTGGATCGTTGGGCTCAGTGGATTGAAGACATGAAAAGTCAGACCTCCACCTTTAGCTTCACTGGCAGAGCCAGCTATCCGAAGAATGCCGTGGCTCTATTATATGATCTGGAAGGATTCTCCCGGTTTTTCAATCAGCCCGATGTACAGGAATATGTTCCGGCTTTCCTGAACCACGTGAGCGCAGCGATAGGAGTGAACCTGTTCGGCGGAGAGGCGTACTGGGCCCATAATGCGAAAATCGATCCTCTTGAGATTGAGGTTGCTCACGAAAAATTCACCGGCGATGGGGCTCTCTACATTCTCCTGCCTCCGGGGAATGCCTCTGATTTCCCGGTCGGGACCCTTCAGCATCTTTGCAACCGTTTATGGACCCTGAAAAACAGATTCGACGCTGTCGTGAACCGGGCGCTTGAGAAGGTTCCCGTCATCGAGGTTCCTCGCAAGATCAGGTTTGGGCTGTCACGGGGTTCAGTGTACGAACTCCAGACGCCAGTCGAGACGGCCAGCGAATACATCGGTTTCAGTATTAATCTTGCCAGCAGGCTTCAGAAATACTGCCCGGACCTGGGATTTATCGCGTCCGCCCGACTGATGCTTCCCGATCGCGAAATCGCCAAACACGGATTCATGAAGGTCGTGGCGACGCAACTTCGGGGATTCCCGGATGAGATCGTCTTGATTGACAGGATGGAGTATGAAGCACTTTCGGACGAAATACGGAAGCGGCTATTCAAGGAGCTGTAATTAGTCCGGGAGGCGGCCGCCTGGGGTGAGAGCAACTTCTCGTAATCACGAGCGGGTGGTGGAAAACCACATCGGCCAAAATCCATTTGCTTGGTCAGAAAAAGGTGTCCGAGACGGCTTTCGGGACTACTCGCCGGGATTGCGAGAAGGGGGTTTGGGAAAACCGCTGTAAAATTGGTACCCCGGCTAGGACTCGAACCTAGAACCAATTGATTAAGAGTCCCGCAGTTCAGGATCTTGACCAGTAGCACCGGGTAGCGTTTGGTCTTAAATTGGCCGCTTTTTCGTGGTTTTCAAGCAAATTGTAAAACTCCACGCAACTCAATACGACTGCTCAAAACCGAAAAATTGGCCAAGAATTGGCCAAGCAAATCTCGGTTTGCGAGCCTGCGTGGAGTTCAAATTTTTGTGTGTAGCTGATACACCTGTGCGCTCTGTTTTTTTGTTGGCATCATGGCATGAGCGCCGGAAACATCTCTGCCGATTCAAACGGTGCGGATGCCGCCGCATCGGAGATTGCAGCCAAGCGGTCCTACCCGAAGACCCACGCCAATTATTGGAAGTCCCGGCTTGAGCATCGGTCTTACACGCGCGACGGCAAAACATTCGAGGTCGCCGAATGGTCGGTCCGTATCCACTTCAAAGGAATCCGCAAGAGTTTCGATTTGGAAACCGCGAACAAGGAGGAGGCGGCGACCAAAGCGCGCGATCTGTATTTGTCCTTACTGGCAAAAGGCTGGTCTGCCACCATCAATGAACTTGCCCCACAGGCAATGCCGCCCATCGAAATGAGCAGCGATTCCGCCACTGTCGGCGAATTCCTCGCCGAGGTGGAAAGGACTGCAAGTCTGAAACCGGTGACATTTCGACAATATGCTCAAGCCTTGCGACAGTTGGCCGCTCACATTGCAGGAGTGAAGTCAGATGTTTCCAAATACGATTACCGCAAGGGCGGTTTAACAGCTTGGCGCAAACTTGTGGATGCAACTCTCCTTTCAGCCGTTACGCCCGCTGCCGTCGCCGATTGGAAGATTGCCCGGCTACAACGTGCGGGGAGCGATCCGCGACGGAAGCTCGAAGTCAACCGGTCTTTCAATAGTTGGCTGCGAAACACAAAAAGTCTGTTCAGCGAAGCAATCATCTGCAAACCGAACTTCCGCGTCAAAGTTCCCAAATTCAAAGTGCCGGACGGCCAACGCGGGGAACGAGAGGCATATTGGTTTGAAACCGTGGACTTCGAGCGACCAGGCTCGATGAAATTCCAAGCGCCGGCCGGCGTCACATACGAGGGGCTTGTAACGAAAGCGCGTCATGAACTGCGCGCACCGAATCCCGAAGCCTACAAGTTGTTCCTTCTCTGCCTTTGCATCGGCCTCCGTCGAGGCGAAGCGGACGTGTGCCTCTGGACTCAATTGAACGCGGAGGACAATTCAATCCGAATCGAAGCCAACCAATACATCGAACCGAAGCACGGTTCAGGCGGCACAGTTTACGTTGAACCATCGCTGATGAAAGAACTGCTCAGTTTCAAAGAGCAAGGACAGGATGGCTTCGTGGTCAATTCCTCGTTGGAGTGGAAGGCCACGACGTATCGGCGCTATCGCTGCGAGCCGCATTGGGAGACTCTCACCGCATGGCTGGAGGCCAACGGGATTAACGCGAGAAAAAAAGTTCACGAACTGCGAAAGCTCTTTGGTGATGCAATCGTCAAACGAAACGGAATCTTCGCTGGCAGCGCTCAACTTAGGCACTCCACGATTCAAATGACGGCAAGCCATTACACTGATCCGCGACAACGAGCGGCTCTACCGGTCGGCGAGTTGCTTTCCGATTACGGCATGGAAATCTCGATTGATCAAAAACCTCCATCAAAAGGCTCGGCGCGAAAAGCAGGATCAAATCGGTTCAAGGCTAGAGTCAAGGTGCGAGTCTGACCGGAAGCAGGCGAGGGTCGGAATCGAACAAAAATAGCGGCTTTTTTCAAAGCTCACTACTAGCCTACTACAGCCCTACCACCAGAGGCGTGCTGCCTCATAACCGACGAACGCGAATAGCATCAGGCATTTCTACAGATCTGTCAAGCACCCGACATTACGCGCCAAATGCCAACGACCTACTCACCAACTACTCATTGATTACCCATTCACTGGCACTTTCACTGGCAGTAGAACAAATGTCCAATAGTTGTATCTTTAATCAGAACCGAATTAAGCCGAAGAAAAACTTGAGAACAATTTAGTCTCGATCCATCTGTGGGACCTGTTGGCATTCTCACAGGAACTTGAAAGGGTCGATCCATTTAGCTTGCCAATCCCAATTCCGCGCTTCTGGTAGTTCCTCGCCGCATTCGTGGATATAATTGTTGTGCTCTATGAACTTGTCGCAAATAAGCTGATTGGCATAAGCGGCCCATGCACCATACACGGCCCGGCCGAGCACGTCGTCGACAAGATGAAAAGAGTCCAAGTCATTCAGCACCGCCATATCCAAGGGAAGGGCGTCGCGGTCATGCCATTGTCCTTGTGGCTTGCTTCAGATCTCCTTCCTCAAGGAAATCGCCAGACTCGTGATTCTTTCAGACAGAGAAAGAAAAGTCTTCAAATGGGCGGCGAGCACCCCTTGAACTTCAACGGAACCTGCAATCCGGACGGATTCCTTCAGGCTTGTAAATGCAGTTTCCAAGCTGTGCGTCTCCCCACGCGCCTTGTCATCCAGACGGTCGGCTATCTCATCCAGTTCGTGTGCCAGACATTTTTCAAACTGTTGCTGCGCAAGGTGGACCGGCCCGGGCAATTTGAAACCGGGAAGCTGAAGGCGATATTTGACCAAAGCCACGCAATTGATAAACAGCACCCGCAGTTGCAGTTGCCGGCCAAGGATTCGACTTCGCAACGCCAAATCCCGCTGCCGGGAGGCGCCGAATTCAAACCACACCGCGTCCGCGAGAGCCCTGACCTGGCTGAAACGGTTGTTGATGGCTTCGCGAAGAGTATAACCCCGTTCGATGGCGTCTATCCGGTTGCTCGCAAGCGATTCGCCGGCGTATTGCGCCAACAACCGAAACACAGAGACGAAGGTTTTTCTCATTTCGACCGCCGTGGGAGCGCTCCACAACTGATCAAATACAAACCACATCATGAGCAAGCCCAGCATGATGCCGACAATACGGTCTCTCCCGGGCACCAGGGACGTCTGAATTGCGAAATCCTGAAGATTGATGATATAGAACGCCAGGGCCAATTGGACTCCAAAGTAGGACAGGCGTGGACTGGAAGTTGCGATCCATGCGGCCACAACACTAACCAAAATGAAGAGGACCGTAAATCCGGCGATCGAATCAAGTGACGGAAGAATAAAAATCTGCGCGGCGAGACTGATTGCTCCGCCGGCAAAAGCACCCGCAAAACGCAAAACCTGTTTTTGACGCGATGAGCCGATCGTAGTCAGGGCCGTCAAAACGCAGGTCATGACTGCGGTACTGATCCCATTCCAATTCAGAGCCGTGTAAATGATGTAGCAAAGGCTGGCCGCCAGGCAGCCTTTGAGCGCGAATTTGATGTGTTCGGGGTTGGTGAGTGCGCCCCGGACAAAAAAGTTCTGTGGCGGTTCGCCCTCATTTGATAGCGGTGGGGCATGCGCGCTCAATGATTTGGAACCCTCAAAAACCTCGGCAATCAGCGAAACCGTTTTCTCCATCTGTGGCAGGAGGGGCATTGACTGAGAAGCATCAGCAGCAACGGGGAGTTGACTCAGTCGCGGAATTCGTCCGCCCTGCAAATCGGCGCGAAGACCGGCGATGTTTTGCGCCAAGGTTTGAATTCGGCTCCGGTCCTCATCGGAAACCCGGACGTCAAGGGACACCAAGCTGGCTGCGACATCCACCAGGTTTCCGACGAGCGCGACGACAACGCTCATTTGCTCCGCGTAGGGTGGCGAGTAACCGGATCGCTGGATATTGCGCCGCATTGCGGATGTCCCCAGCATGGCCATGCGCGTGATTTTTTTCGCCGTTTTCTGCTCCACTGGACGACCGGTGGAATAGCAATCAAGCAAATCTTCAACGCTGGCCAAGCGTTCGGCGATGAAACCGACCAGAAAGTCCCTCGGTTTCAGCCCGGCAAAAAAAATTGCGACCAGCGCGGCAATGATGGCTGCCAGCATTGTCTGGCCAGTTGCCCAGAGCGTCTCCGTCACCTTCAGCTCCGTCGAAATGTGCTGATCCAAAATTGGAATGGACAAGACGACCACAATCCCAAAGCCAACCGCCGTTCCGTAATCCGCAATGATGCGGATGGCAAAAAATGCGATGAACAAAGATACGATCACCCACAGCGTGCGCAGCATGGGATCATCCAGAGAGAACATCGTTCCGATGACGACGTAGCCAGCCCCCACGGCAAGGGTTAGAATGGCCATCCTCACGGCCTTGACCGTCGCCCAATGAGTGTCGCGCGAGATGACTAGCGCGTAGATCGCCTGGACGCCAAACGGAAGGCGAAACGTCATGGTGATGAGCATGACCAGAGTCGCCGCGATGACCATCCGCGCAACCAACATGCCCCTTCCCGGATACGGTGCGAGTTCCTCCTTGAGAAATTCCCGCAACCAAGCCAAAGGCCGGGGCCATTCCTCCGCGCGTTCGGCAAGAGAATCCATACTCAATTGCCGCGGATAATGACCACGGCGGATTCGCTGATACGGAACAGTTCCGGGTCGGGATTCTCGACGCGCACGCGCACCGGGTATCTCGAAGCCAGGTGAACCCAATTGAGGGTTCGCTGGACGTCTGGCAAGCCGCTGCCGAAACTGCCGACCACGTCCGCGTCCGGTGTGACTCCAAAGCCAATGCTGTCCACCACGCCGGAGAATCGGCGGTTCGGCTTGGACATCACATACACGTCGGCCTTCATTCCCGGCCTGATGTGTCCGAGCTGCCCTTCACGGAAATTGGCGACGGCCCACCATCGTCGTGCGTCTATTAAAATAAACATCTGTTGACCCACGTGGGCGTAGGCGCCTTCAGAAATTGTGAGGCTGGTGACGCGCGCGTCGAAGGGCGCGCAAACGCGGCAGTTGTCCAGATCGTAGCGGGCACGCTTGACCGCGGCCTCCTTTGCCCCGCGCTGGCTGGTCAGCGGGTCCAGCGTGGTCACGGCATGGGCGGCCTGCTCGTGTTGCGCCTGGGTTGACTTCAACTCTGATCGCGCAAGCACCAAATGCGAGTGCGCTTCCCGAAGAGCTTCCTGGTGCGCGATCTCCGAGGTTTTCGCCTTGTCAATGTCGTCCACCGTGACGAAATGATTCGCCAGAAGAGGTTCCAGGCGTTGTAAATTGTTGCTGGCATAGGCCCACTCCGCTTGCGCACGGTCCACGCCCTGTTCAGCCGCCGCCACGCCAGCCTCGGCGCTGTGAATGTTGGCCTCAGCGACCGAAACCGCGCTTTGGAGCGATGCAATCCTTCGCTGTTTGTCGGCAATTTGCCCTTCCAAGGAGGCCTGCTCCGACAAGGCCGTTTCCAGTGCGTAGCGATAAGGCCGGTCGTCAATTTCGAAGAGCAGTTCGCCTTTTTTTACGAACTGGTTGTCGTGAACAGCCAGTCGGACCAGCGGACCCTCGACCTGCGGCGCTACCCCGATGTAGTTCGCCAATATGGTCGCGTCGTCGGTCCGGGGATGGTGGCTCGCCTGACGGAGCACAACCAAACCCAGCACTGCGGCGACCACCACAATGCCGATGCTGACCCAGCGCCCAATCAGCTTTTGAGAATTCGCATCCGTTTCAGCACTCATAGCATCTAGTTCCTTTCTTAACGAAAGAAAAGCAGCCACAACAAAAACGTGAACAAGGCCGCCAGACTCGGATAAACCAGGACGGGAAACACAACGGCGATTTTTTGTCGTAACAGTAGCCAGTGGGTGATGACCGCCAGCAAAATGCCGAGAAACAGGCAAACGAGCCACGCCGGAAAAAACGACCCGACAATATCAAAGGTAGGAGATCTGGAGCAGCCTGACAGCAGACACGGGATCAACGCGACCCCATAGCCTGGGAAGCGGCGGATGAAATCACTTTTCATGTTCCGGTTATTCTCATGGTTCGCTCGCGTTGGCCTTTACGACGGAGGCCCAGGCAGCCTCAATAGGCAAATGCGCTTCAATCGGCAATCAGTTGAATGCTCTTTGGTATAAGCTTCGACGTTAATCATGTTCATTTGAGATTTCGCAATGCACACCATCAGAAGTTTAGCAGTCGCGGCGCTTGAACCAAATGGGACTCCAGGAAGAGCTAGAACTCTTCCTAAAGAGGGATTGCGGATTTTTGAGCCGGTCAGGTAAAGTCATCGAATTATGAAAACGATTAGATGTAACGCAGAACCGGACCTGCACTTAAACAAACGCCAGCCGGCAAGGAAGGCGCCAATTCGAATCGTGGTTGCGGATGACCACTCCATCGTGCGCCAGGGCATCATTGCGAATCTGAAGGAACAACGCGACATGAAGGTCGTGGCCGAAGGAAGCGACGGGGATGAGGCTTTGGCGCTCATCAAGCGACACATGCCCGATGTCGTTCTGTTGGATCTCCGGATGCCGCGCATGGACGGTTTAGATGTGATTGCGGAAGTCACAGCGTTGCATCTCCAAACCAAAGTGATCGTGATGACAACCTTCGAGAGTCAGGAGGATATTCAACGTGCCGTTCGGGCGGGGGCGCGCGCTTATCTTCTCAAGGACTGCACCCAACAGACGTTGCTCGAAGCCATTCGACGAGTTTACCTCGGCGAGGTTTTTCTCTTGCCACAAATTGCGCAAAAACTCGTGGATCGGATGCAAAAGCCTCAAATCAGCCGAAGGGAATTGGAGGTTCTGAAATCCGTCGCTTCGGGAAAGAGCAACAAGGAAATCGGGGTTCAACTCTTCATTGGGGAAGGCACGGTCAAAACCCATGTGGCGAGCCTGCTGGAAAAACTCGGAGTCACAGGTCGAACCTCCGCTGTCAGGGAAGCCGTGCGCCTTGGTCTCGTGCAGATGAACTGACCAGTTAATTGGGTGCGCCCAGAGGAGATGACGCACCCGCTGCAGCCTCACAAATAACTATATGATCAACACACTCCCAGAAACTTGCGAGGAACCTAGTTGGACAGCTGATGAATCCAATTTCCCCAGTTCGGCCGAGCCACCGCGTGGTGATGTGTTGCATCTCTATCTTCGCGAGATCGGCCAGGTGAAGCTACTGACACGGGAAGAGGAAATTGCACTCGCCAGACGAATCAGGCGCGGCGACACAGAGGCACGAGACCAGATGATCAAGGCCAACTTGCGACTCGTGGTGAAAATGGCCCGCGATTACGAAAACCTCGGCCTGCCTTTGCTCGACCTGATCAATGAAGGCAACATTGGGCTGATGAAAGGAGTCGAGCGCTTCGACCCAAACAAAGGAGCAAAGCTTTCCACCTACGCGGCATGGTGGATCAAGCAGTCCATCAAACGAGCACTGGCGAACCAGTCGCGAACCATTCGACTATCCGTTCATGCGGTGGATGAAGTGGCCTTGATTCGCCGGGCCGAGACGAGGCTGCGCGAAACCCTGGGCCGGGACCCAACCGAAGAAGAAATCGCGCATCAACTTGGATTCAGTAATCCGCGCCGCGTGCGGCGACTGTGCGACGCAGCGAGGAGACCGGTGGAACTGGATGCCCCGCTCGGGACCAATTCGGATTCAGAATTGATTTCGGAGACCGTCGCCGACCCGGATGCGGAGGCACCGTTCGACCAGCTCACCAAAGACAATGACAGGGCACTGGTCCAGAAGGCATTCACAACGCTGGACAAGCGGGAGAGCGTCATTCTCACCAAGCGCTTTGGTCTTGATAACGAAATGCCGAAAACTTTGGAGGAGATTGCCCAAGAATTCGGCATCACTCGCGAACGGATACGGCAGCTCCAGAATCTGGCGCTGAAGAAAATGCGAACCGTCATCGAAAAGCAGGACCGTTCATCACCAATCCAAAATACAAATTAAATTACGAAAACGAGCACTACAAGTGACGAATCATTCGTTGAAAGCAATTTGGGCGGCGTTGACTTGCTCAACCGGCCCACCCGCAACAAAGGAACCGCGTTCACCGAAGACTGCTGCCGCCGCACATCGGCACGCTGGAGGAACAGATGACGCGGCGATTGAAAGTCCTGCGCGCTTTTGAGACGGACTTCGAGCGCTACGCGTTTCTCCGCGAGTGGCAGGATACGAATGAAACGCTGCTCTACGCCCTGCTCGCGCGCAATCTGGAATGCCCGTGGCTACGGTTGGGTTGAACGCGCCGCCGGAAATTGGGCCCAGGCGAACGCCATGGTCATGACCGTGGATCCAATCGCCAATCCGTAAAAAGGAATTCCCCGCAGTGCCCTTGGCCGTTGCCGCGTTTAACACAGCATATGCCAAGGCAAATGTTCCCACGAATTCCGCAATCAATGCCAGGAAAACGGAAAAGTTTATGGGCGTCACGTTCGGGTTTCCCTTGAGCGCCAGCGCAAAAATAGCAATAGCGACTCCGCCGGCGATTTGGAAAAAAAATACGGCAGGACGTCCGACGTTGAACAACGCCCGCGCAGCCAAACCGCGAGCATTACTGCCGGATTATAATGGCCGCCGGAGACGTGGCCTCCGGCATAGACCATGATCATGAGCGCCGAACCGATCGCCAAGGGCGCAAAGTTGCCGATACCCGGCGCAATCGAGGCCGCGCCGACTGTCAACACGAGAAAAAATGTGCCGATCAATTCCGTGCGATATTTGTTCATAAGAAGTTCGAGTATTTTAATTTATTTTGTCCAACGTTTGCCTCTACGAACAGATTAAGCAGGTCGGAATGCCCTTCCGTGGCAAATGGCTGGATTCAATAACTTGATTTATCGAGTTTTACTTTTCCCCGGAAAATCCAGTAGATGCAGAAGGTGTATGCGATGACCACTGGCACACCGATACAGGCTATAATTAGTATGATACCGAGCGTTTTGGGCGATGACGCGGCGTTGTAAATCGTCAGGTTGTTTTCGGGATTGGACAGGCTGTAAACCAGGTTCGGAAAGATGTTCAGTGCGAACAGCACCATCAGAGTCACGATGGCGGCGCAAGACGACAAAAATGCCTTCCCATCGTTTCCGTGATGGAATTCTCGCGGGATATTAACGATGGACAACATGTTCACCAGCGCGACGCTGAAGAGCCACGGATTTTCCCGCACGCGCGTGGCCATGTGCGGCACGTAAAGCAGTGTGGCCATCGTCAGTGTAATGGTGCAGATGACAAAGAAAATGATGCAGCGCATCGCCCATACTCGCAGTTTGTCGTGCAAGGTGCCTTCAGTTTTCATCACGCCGTAAATCGCGCCATGCATCATGAATAACGCGACGGTCGTTACGCCGACGAGCAGTGGATACGGTTTTAACAATCCGAGAAATGTACCTGCATATTCACCGTTGGAGTCAATCGGCACACCCCAGGCAATGTTGCCGAGTGCAGTCCCGATAAGCAGTCCGGCCAGGATGCTGCCAATGGAAAAGCTCACGTCCCACATTTGCCGCCACCAGGATTCCGGGCGTTTGCTGCGGAATTCAATCGCCACCCCGCGAAAAATCAGCGCCGCGAGCAACAAATAAAACGCGAGATAAAACCCGGAGAATATTGTCGCATACACATTGGGAAACGCGGCGAAGAGCGCGCCACCGCCGGTAACCAGCCAGACTTCGTTGCCATCCCAGACCGGCCCGATGGCATTGAGCATCATGCGACGTTCCTCGTCCTTGTTGGTGAACAGATGCAGCGCGCCGACGCCGAGATCGAAACCGTCGAGGATGGCATAGCCGGTGAACAGCACGCCGACGAGGATGAACCAGATGGTGTTGAGATCGAGATTCATGGTATGAATTTATTTTTGTTCATTTGCGAGTGGTTCGGGCAAAGCAAGTTTGCCGGATGGAAACAAATCCGCATCGTCCGGGCCGTGATGAATTTTGTCGTTGAGCAAATAAATAAAAACGGCGAACAGCAGAAAGTAAATGAACGTGAACAAAATCAGTGACGTGAGAACGGCGTTCGCTTTGACCACGGCGGACAACCCTTCCGGCGTTCGCATCAGACCATAGACAATCCACGGCTGGCGTCCGACTTCGGCGGCGAACCACCCGAGTTGATTGGCGATTTGCGGGCCGATTACTGAAAAAACCAGAATCCACAGCAGCCAGCGCCGTTCATGCAACGAACTGTGGCGGAAATATAAAAATCCCAGCGCCGCGATGCCGATCAACGCAAAGCCGATGCCCACCATACCGTGAAAAAACAGAAAACATGCCGTGACCGGCGGACGATCTTCCGGCTTGAAATCGTCCAGGCCGATGACCGGTGTATGAAAATCGTTGTGCGTCAGAAAACTTAACAATCCCGGTGCCGTGATGCCGATGACCTTTTCGTTTTTTTCGTCCGGCCAGCCCATCAGCACCAGCGGCGCGTTGGAAGTGGTTTCGTAAAGTCCCTCAAACGCGGCGAGTTTGGCCGGCTGATTTTTTTCCACACCCTGCGCGGTTATGTGACCGGTTACACCTTGCAGCAACGATGCGACGAGCGCAACGGTCAGACCGACCTTCAGCGATGCCCGCGCGAATTCCAGATGCGTCTTCTTCAGCAGATACCAGGCGCTCACGCTGACAACAAGAAATGCCCCCGCACACCACGCCCCGCAAACGGTGTGGAACAGACGGTCAGGAAACGATGGATTGAATATCATTGCCCAAAAGTCCGTAATTTCCGCCCGTGCGCGCATGCCTTCGTCGACGATGTGATAGCCGGCGGGCGTTTGCATCCAGGAATTCGCCACGACAATCCATACCGCGCTGAAGTGCGCGCCGAGACAAACCATGCAACTAGAAAAAAAGTGCAGTTTGCGTCCTACCCTGTTCCAGCCGAAAAGCAAAATAGCGAGAAATCCGGACTCAAGGAAAAAGGCAAAAATTCCTTCCGCCGCGAGCGCGCTTCCAAAAATATCACCAACGAAACGTGAGTAGGTTGCCCAGTTCGTGCCGAATTCAAATTCCATTACGATGCCTGTCGCGACGCCGACCGCGAACGTAAGGGCAAACACTTTTGTCCAGAATCGCGCCATCTGGTGATAGAGCGGATTTTTAGTCTTTAGCCACAACCCTTCCATGATGACCAGAATAATGCCCAAGCCGATGCTCAATGGCGGGTAGATGTAATGAAACGCTATGGTTGCGCCAAACTGGATTCGAGAGAGTGTTAGAACATCCATATACAATTAGTTAAAAGTTATGATTTATATTTTCAGAAAAACCAACTAACTCCCACCATTCCATTCACATTATTCAACCCCAGGTTCGGACTACTAAGACCAGCGCAGGACAGGTGGAGATAGCGGGCTTCAATGCTTAGCACGACATTGTCCCTGATGAACCAGCGGACGCCGATGGCAGCTTGCAGATTAAACTCGAAGTAGTGGGACAGATCTGGAGGCCCTATACTCGTCGCGGACACTCCGGCCCCGGCATCAACAAAAGGTATCCAGCGGGTGCCCGTCATGAAGTTATATCGCAAGTGGGGAGTGAGTCCAACCAGCCAATCGCTAGTCGGAGAGAATTGCGCGCCGCTGATCAATTCACCTCGAAATTCCCAGTGGCCTCTATACCAGTGGCCTTCCTCTTCCACAGAACCGAGCATGTAGCCGTAAGAAAGACCGGCCAAAGCCAGATCATGATGTTCCTTGGTGCCTAAAATGTTAACACCATAACCGACACCGGTTTCGAAACTAGTTGATTGAATCCCAGGCTCAAATCCCTCGCCGACACCATTTTGCCAGATGTTTGAAGTAGAAGGTTTCAAGGTTAAGACCCCATGAGACGCAGAATCTGTCGGCGCTGTCTGTGACCATGCCTGGGCGGATCCTAACAAGATCAGGGTGGTGACTTTCCCTCTCCGACCAGCGACGCGACAGCAGGTCCGAGCCACTCTCGCTGGACTCGGCTTCAATTGTTTCACAGGCACAGAAAAGCAAGTGAGCTCAGAGTCGGCGACACACAAAGCCAATCGCTGCGATTCGCGCCTGTCGTTAGTTGTGCTCTCGACCTTCATTTGTCACCGGTGGCCGGCACGAGCGGGACCTGTGCGGCAAGTTGGAGTTGAAACAGCAAGTCAAGACGGGTCTCTACCTGCGCGAAGCGGAGCGCCTTCGCCGCCGGCAAGATCTTGCTGAATTTCTTGAAGTAAGCCGTTCGCTTGTCCACCTGCTTCTGCTGCAGGCCGGTGTATTCCTTCAGCCACACCTTGGCGCGATCTTCGGGGACATTGGGATAGACTTTTGCGTATTCCAACACCAGATTCATGAGCGTGTCGGAAATCTTGTCCATTTCGAACCTGTATTCATGGTAGAGCGGCCAAAAGTCCTTGCCTTCAGCCTCCGTGAGTTGCATCGTAGAGACGACGACTGCCTGCCGGTTAGCTGTAACCGTGCTGTAAGCAACTTCGATCAAGTCTTGAGGCGTTTGCGCCGGCGCCTCAACAATACACGCGGCCAACATGCCGCAAGCCAAGACGGCCACAAATAACTTGCGCGTTGATTTTGCCTTCGTTTTCATTTTCATAATTGGTTTCAACAGTTGTTTCATCTCATACACGATTGAAATGTTACGACGCAGCGACATTAAATCTATTAGCCTTGCGGCGGATTCCTTGGTCTCTATTTTGAGGGAGGCCTTGCCCTGATGAAATCGCTCGGCGAATCCCGCTCCAGTGGAATGCCCAGTTGATCGGGTGGTGTCGGATAACCGCCAGCATCATTCCACCAACGTGGGCAACAATCTGCCGCGAAGCGCTTAAGTTCTCAGTCGAGTGCATCTTGATCACAATTGAATATTATCGTTCGGGAAGTTTTAGAACCATTGGACTTGCGCCGGATTTCGGACTCCCTCTTTCGGACGAGTTCATTCCGTCATTTTGTCCCTTTGTCTGAAGACAGTTTCACCAAGGCGTCCTGAACCGCCGGCAAATACAGGTTCCCGAGATGCCCGCCCACACGATACTCGGTTAGATTGCGACCGAATGTCGAACGGAACCAGGGAAGGTCAGACGGCGAAAGCAGAAAATCATCATCGCAGATTTGAACGCGAACTTTTGGATTGTTGCGAAGCCATTTCGTCATTTGAGTCAAATCGGTGTTCTCGAAGACCTCCTCCCGATTTCTCACGCGGCCGGTCTTAATCAAGTGAGGAATAACAAAGCGATCGGTATATTCGGCATAGTCAATTTGCCGGATTTCGCGAATGGAATCCTGGCGGACAAATTTGTCCGGGTTCACCGTCAGGACGCCTAGGTTGTGCCTTCTCTGGCTGTCCATGATGACATTCATGAGCGTGTAGCGGAATGCCAGACCGATAAGAAAGTCGGACTCGATGCGGGTCAAAGGAATGTTGCCGGAGACATCCAGACCACTGTCGGCAAAGTAGAGCGCCTTGTAAACGGCATCCTCCATTCGCTTCCGCCGCTCGTCCGCCGGCCAGGCCAGCGGCGCATTGAAC
>Ga0335085_10000338_pt1 | contig 137868 bp, 117 predicted proteins | sample Lox_Sample_45_FD_206712 | JGI IMG/M metagenome (GOLD analysis project Ga0335085, IMG submission 206712) | Soil microbial communities from Loxahatchee National Wildlife Refuge, Florida, United States - Lox_Sample_4.5 | ecosystem: Environmental > Terrestrial > Soil > Wetlands | place: USA...
TGGCAGCAGATAGGCTTGCTCAGGATTGTAGGCTCGAAATCTCATAAACAGGACACCTCCACTGCTATTATCGCCGAGGTGTCAAGAGGGGTGGCTTTCGAGAGCTGAGTTCTCACACAGACTCTTCTCAGCCCCGCCGAATCTCGTGAAACCGCGCCTTTTGTGTTCCGCTCGCGGTGCGGCTTGCCGACGGCAAGCTGCACCGCGAGCGGAACAGGTCAAATATCCGACGAACCTTGTAACGGCGGGGCTGAAGCCCCGCCCTTTCCGAATCCTGGTGAAAAATGCAGGTCAGGTGCGCGACTTCTCAATTCTCACCTCACCTCCAGAAGCCGCAGGGCGTGTGTGGCGGGGGTGCGCTACGCTCGTATGGATTTCGGCTGGAGATGCCTGGATGAATCGATGGCACTTTTCGGCCTGAAACTTCGCCTCTTATTATGAGGGCTCAAGTGTGGGAGCGGCGCGGGAACTATCGCTTGGACGGCCGTCCGGTGGCTTTGCGCAAGGGATCCGAATCCGACAAACTGTTCGGGTGTATGAGACGGAGTGCAGCCTCGAGGGTTTAGCTGGGAGGAGCCGATTATGAACGCGAAGGTACTGGCGCCGAGCAAGAGACGGCTCAGGCATGTCGCCCTCGGGCTTATGGTCATCCTGGGGATCTCGTGGTCGGGCCGCGCGGCCCAGAATCCGATACCCCTGGTCAACCTGCCTTTGGTCCCCGACCATGCTCTGCCAGGCGGGCCGGCCTTCACGCTCACGGTGAACGGCACGGGATTTGTGTCAGGCGCACAGGTGAATTGGAACGGCAGCGCGCGCGAGACACAGTTCATCTCAAGCTCGCAATTGACGGCCACCATTGAGGCCACGGATGTGGCAACCGCCGGCACGGCATCTGTGACCGTAACCAATCCAGGGCCGGGCGGCGGGACGTCTAACGTGGCCTTCTTCGCGATCACCGAGACCACGGCGTCAGTAGCTTTTAGCTCGTCATCAGTCACTACGGGTGTGGGACCGGCTGCTATCGTGGCGGCGGACTTTAACCGTGACGGCAAACTCGATTTGGCCACTGCCAACGGCGGCGACAACAGCGTTTCGATTCTGCTTGGCAATGGTGACGGCACCTTCCAAGCCCATGTTGATTACCCTACCAGCGCGGGTCCCACCACCATCCTGACGGGTGATTTCAATCATGACGGCAAGCTCGATCTCGTCGCCGGAAGCTCGATTTTGCTTGGCAACGGTGATGGCACGTTCCAGCCTCTTACATCCGTAGCGATCACCGGGTCGGTCGCCGCTGATTTCAACGGCGACGGCAACCTTGATCTCGCAGCCACCGTGCAGAGCGACACCACCGGGACCAGCACCATTTCTGTCGCGCTCGGCAAAGGCGACGGCACATTCCAAGCTCCAGTGAGCTCTGCAAGCCCGGTGCAAATGTTTGGCTCCGGCACGCTTTCGGCGACGGCCGGCGACTTCAACGGCGATGGCAAGCTGGACATCGCCGTGACTAGCGGGTTTATTGATGGGCAGGATTACGGAAGCCTCTTCGTGCTATTGGGAAACGGTGATGGGACGTTTCAGGCCGGGCGCTTGGTGGCCGGATTGGGTGTGGCGGGCATCCCCCAATTCTTTAACCCCATCTGGGTGGGGCTCGGCGACCTGAACGGCGACGGCAAGCTGGACCTCGCCATGACGAGCTGTTATACCCGCGACATAGTTGCGGCCTTGTATCCCGTGCTTCTGGGGAACGACGATGGCACCTTCAGCGTCGCCACCGGTGGGCCGTCCAGCGTAGACGCGGCGTGTCCCAACTCGGGAGCCATCGGGGACCTCAACAGTGACGGCAGGCTTGACTTGGTGGCCGTGAATCCGCCAATGTTCCCCGAGTTCCCCGGTCCTGACGACAACACGGTTTCCGTGTTGCTCGGAAACGGAGACGGCAGTCTTCAGACGCCCGTGGAGTTCCCCACCGGTTCCTATCCCTATTCGGTGACGGTAGGCGACTTTAACAATGACGGCGGGCTGGACCTCGCCGTCGCAAACTGGATGGACAACACGGTTTCAATCTTGCTGCGGCAGCCGACACCGCCTGTACCTATCGTTCTCTCGGTTGCGGCCTTGCAATTTGGGAACACGAACGTAGGCTCGTCCAGCGCGGCGGAAGCCGTGACACTTACAAACACCAGCGGTATGCCGGTGACCGTTACCCGCATTTCCGCAACCGGCGACTTCAGTCAAACCAACAACTGTGGAGGGTCGCTGGGCTCGGCTGTGAGCTGCACGGTCTCCGTCACGTTCACGCCGACAGCCTCCGGTCACGATCTCGTATGACGGCCTGGGCAGCCCGCAAAGCATCGCTCTTGCAGGGACTGGCCTGGCCGTGGAATTGGCCCTGTCGCCAAGCACGCTTGCCTTTAGCGCTGAGCTGGTGGGCACGTCGTCCAAGGCTTCGCCCGTGACGGCAACCAACAGCAGCAACGAAGCGCTGACGATCACTTCGATTACAGTGTCGGGACCGAACGCCCAAGACTTCGCGATTCAGTCCGGTACCACCTGCAGCGCCGGAATGGCCGTGGCGGCCGGCAAGGCCTGCACGATCAGTCTCGTCTTTACTCCCTCGGCAGGCGGAGCCCGCAACGCCACCTTGACGATTACTGATGGTGCGAGTAACGGCCCAGCCGCCACTCAGACGGTGGCATTGAGCGGGACCGGCCAGGATTTCACGATCGGACCGTACGTGCTGTCGACGACAGTGTTTCCTGGTGCGGGCACCAGCTATCCGTTCGCCGTCGCCCCGTTGGGTGGGTTCGCTCAGGAGGTGCAGTTGAGTTGTAGCGGCATGCCCGCTCAGTCGAATTGTTCGATGAATCCCGCCTCAGTAACCCTGGATGGCAGGAGCCAGGCTTCGGTGGTGATGCAGGTAACCACCACGCAGGCTTCCCACACAGGCCCACGGCTGGGCTCTCCGGGTGAGTGGCCGCGGTTGCGTCCCTTGACCGCGCTGAGCCTTGCGCTCCTTGGTCTACTCGCGATCCTGGCGCTTTCACAGACGGGACGGCGAGGACGTAACTGGCGCACACTGGCCTCTGCCGCGGTCATCATGGCACTGGTCATGGTTTGGGTCGCGTGTGGCAGCAACTCGTCAGTCAGCACCCCACCCCCCTCGGGAGGAACGCCGGCGGGCACCTATACCTTGACCGTGACTGCGACCTCCGGGAGCCTTAGCCACTCCGTCACAACCCAATTGGTTGTGCGGTAGTTGTCGATTGCCCCAGTGCGGAGCGTCGCAAGCGCGTGGGACATTGCTTTCAGGCCCGGGCGAGCGGGCGTAGCGCTCGCTTTCAGCCCTGCGGTTGTCTCGGGAATGGAATTGAAAGGCCGCAGGGCCAAGAACGGGCCCTGCGCTACACCCCGCTCGACGCGCACGATCAATCGCGATTCCGATGTTCCGGGCGCCGCTAGTTGGCGCTGCGGGGAAGGGTGTAATACTGGTAGGACATCTTCCAAGAGAAGTCGCTGCCGGGCTCGATTGTCATCGTGATAAAAGGTTCCAGCGACAGAACCGCTCGAATAGACCACAAGTTGAGTTTGGTTAACGGATGGTCTCCGGTTATCGTCATGCCGGCTCCCACCCTGCGATTCTCAATGCGGATCTCGTTATCCCGAGGACTGCTGCCGAAGCCTTGCAACAGGGTTTGCACCATGTCCTCATTCTGAAGAACCTTGGTGTACAGAAATTGGTCTCCCTTAATTTCAGCAAGCCCGGAGTCGAGCGGCTCAGGCGTCCGAATCTGGAAGGGAACGGAAATGGTGAAATCCGGGCCGGGAGGCTGCCGGTCGAGCACGAGAAAATTATGATTGTAGACGTCGCTGTGAATGGCGCGCCGCCCGGTGTTCTTCAGTGTATTTTCCAACACCATTTCCGGTTTCCCCTCGATGAGGCGGACCGTCTTCCGGTAGACATAACCGTAGCCTGAAGAGGGATCGCTGAGTTCCTGCATAAATTCCACCGAGTCGTGATGCTGCTCGACGGTCCATTTGCCCGAGTCGACGATCTCATACTGCTTGACGTAATCGTATTTCGGCGCGTCCTTTCGCAGCACTCCGACGCCGATCTTGATAAACGTGCCGCCAACTTTGGCCTCGTCCCATCCGAGCGCCGAGCCATTCGTCTGGAATTCCTCGACCGGACCCGAAGCCGCCGAGCAGGGCGAAGCGATGATTTCACTGCCTGCGTAACGGTAGTCATGCACCTTGGGGTCGACCGAGTTGAACCACGGGCCGTAGTAGTGGTGCCCTTTGTACTCCAAGCTGAGGATCCCTCCTGACCAGTCAAAGCGGGTGCCGCGATAAAATCCTTTTGCCGCATCGGGCAGGTACAGCTTCACACGAATCTGTCCGTTGGTGATCTCGGCCTGCGGAAAGTCGGCCGCCATGAGTGCCCAGCCAACTGGGAGTCCGAACAGCACAACACATGTCAGCATTGCAGCTAATTTCATATCCAAGAGTGAGATCATCACAGTACCCTCTCAAGAAGAACGGCTCCCGCCAACGGCCTGCTGGCACCCCATCCGTCGACATCGGCGGCCTTAAACCTGAGAGATGATAACAGAATCCAAGATCGACGCGGTACCGGATCGAGGCCCGGATTGGGCTTGGTGGTTTTCAGCCACCGATGGTGGTATTTGGCCACCAGAACCGCCTCGAGGATTCCTATTTGCAACTCCTTTGCCAGCATCGAGAGCGCGGTACGGCGAAGCCACACAAGCACATAGCGTAGGCTCCGATCCAAGCTTCCTATTTGGGCCAGGAAATGCCTACGCGAAAACCGCCTTCACAAACTGTTCGCTTCGGAGGGGTGCCCAGATGCGATGCCAGTCGTCTACCGTTTCCGGATCGATGCGGCAGGTTTGTCTTTCACTGTTTTTTGTCCTCGTGTTCACCGGCCTTGCCTTCGCAGCGCGGGAGGTGCTTTCCCCGGGCTTGCAGATCGCGGTTCGGCTGGACTCGACGATCAGCACGAAAGACCAACAGTATCACTACCAGTATTTCAGCCCCATTCTCACCGGCACGCTTGACCAGGATGTGGTAACCGGCGACGGCCGCGTGGCAGTTCCAGCGGGTTCCACGATCAAGCTGGCCATTTCCGATTTTCACCGCGCCGGGCATGTGACAGGGCGGGCCCGCCTGCGCCTGCGCCTTTATTCCGTGGTTCTGTCAGACGGCTCCGAACTGCCGCTCGATGGCTATCCGACCGTAGGTTCCAAACCTAAGTCGGACAAGGAAGGTACGTATCACGGCAACCACGGCTTGGTGAAAGACGCCGGATTTGACTTCACTGCAATCGCCGTCGGCGCTGGCACGGGATTCGCGGTCGGGGGGCCACTAGGGCTTCCGATCGGCGCAGCCGGTGGTTTGCTGACTGCGGGAGTCTGGACCGTAGCGCGCCGCGGCCCCGACCTTACCATCCCGGCCGGCACTGTGCTTTCGTTCACTCTGGGCCGGCCCGCCTCCGTCTGGCTGCCTGACCGCCCGGTGCCCTCAGAGCGCGCGATGGCCTCGGAGGGCACGGTCGCCCAGGGCACGCTTGCAGCCTATTCGAGCTCGCCGTCCCCGTGTGCGGCCTGGGGTTGCGGCGCAGTGGTTCCGCCCTCTCGCGATTTGTTGAATTTGATGGACTCATCTGGCGATCCTAAAGCGGTTCTTGAACAGCTCGATCACTTGAACTATCGTAACCGTCCGGACACGGATAAGGTGTTCGTAGCCTATCTCCGCGGTGTCAATGAGCTGCGCCTGTCGCATCCCAAGAAAGCTGTTGACAGCCTGAAAGAGGCGTACGAGGGCGCCCGATCGCTCAACTTACCCTACTCTGCCCGAGCCGAAATCGCCGACAGCTTGGTTTTGGCGCTCAAAGAAAGCTCCACGAATTGGGAAGCAAACCCGCTGATGCAAGATCCGATTTTGCAGGCCGCCCTGGTGCAGCCGGCGGGAGGCGCGCGATGACGCGCCCCGTCTGTCTGCTCGCTGTTTTCGCCGCGACGGCTATTCCGGCGGTGGCGCAGCAACCTGCGTCCGGTGCGGGTGAGGACCTCGACCAAACACGCACCAGCCGAGTGATCGTCCCGTGGCGGCACTTCGGACCGCAAGCGGGAGGCCCGTCAGCAACTTCTAACTCTGCACAGAACCTGGTCCTGCGGCCGGTCAGTTTCAATCCCGCTGCGGCGCAGCCAGCCGATGCAGGCACCGCGGCGGATGCTCCTCCTGCCTCCTCAATGGATGCCCTGACGGCCGTCTCGAATCTCTCGGCGGACTACCAGAAGCGTGAACAAGACCGGCAGGAGCGGCTCCGTGAGTTTGAAGCTGCCAGCCACAACGATCCCAGCAATCCAACTTCGCAAGCCCTAGCGGATATCGAAACCACCCGGCTCCTGCTAGAGGGCGAGCAGGATCGCATGCAAAGCTCCGAACAACTCTCGCATGCGTTCAGGGAACTTGCCACCAAACTGGACACGCACACGAGCCAGCTCAAGGCATTGCTGAAGGCACGGAAAGAAATGGCGCAGCAATCCGACGCTGAGATTGCCCGAATCAATGCCGAGACTCCGGACATCAGCTTGGCTCTCAAGAATCTGGCCCTCCTGCCGGCCGGAGCCGAAAATGATCAGTTCATGCAGCGCCTGGCAGCCCGGCTGGACCACTTGGATCAGGTGCTGAAGACCGACCAGACGCAGGACCAGCAGGCTCATCGGCAGATTGCGGATTTGGAAGCCGAAGAGCGCGAGATGGGTCAAGCCTCTTACCAGGCGCGAGCCAAGGCCGCCGAATTAACCACGGCCTCCCAGCAAGCTAAAGTGAATCAAGACCTGCTGGCGAACCGGCTCGAATTCTCCACGGCGCGTCAGCGCGCCCTGGACGAGATTTCGAGCGCGAGCCAGGCCCTGGCCGCGCTGGGCACATTACACGAGGAACCTGCCGTGCAGCAGGCTGCGCTGGGTGGTGTTCAGCAGCAGCCGGCCGCCACACCAGGGGTCGACGCCGCGCAGGTGGATGCCTTGCGCGCCTGCATCCGGCGCACGGGTGATGTCGCAGCCTGTCGCGCGTCCGGAGGTGAACAGAAATGAGGGCCAAGATCGCAATTTGGTTAATTCTCGGCGCCGTCCTTGCGCCCGCGCTGTGGGCCCAGGAATCACCAAGCAAACCGTCACCCTATGGAACTGAAGCACTGCGCACGCGGCGCGTGCAGCTTTTCGTTATGGAAGGTCAGGAGCCCTTGAAAGAAATGGCCGGAAACATCTACGAATTCGCCACGGACTCCGAGCACTGCCGGGTGATCTCCGGCTCCCAGGCCTGCGGCCTGCCGTCCAACTCCCTTTCGGGCGGAACACTTGAGCAGGTCTTTGATTATTACGTCCGTCAACCGATCAACAAGGCTGTGGATCAACAGCAACCCGCCGTACACAAGCAAGACTGGAATTGGGATTCGGACTCGAAGCCGGGCCGTTGACCCGATTAGTGGTGATCCGCCGTGATTCACGCTCTCGTGTTCGCCGCGGCACTTGCGGGAGAGTACGCAGCGGAACCTTCGCTGCGCACTCGACCGATGGCGTCCGCACAGGCTGTCCCAGGTGGCGGCAGTTTGGGGCCGCAGACGGCGCAAGCCCTTAACACCACGGACTCGTCGTCAGACCCTGAAGTACACCGCATCGAATCGATCCTGCAAAGAATGCAGCGGGATCCGGCGACGCGCCAGAAGCTATATGATGACGTTGATTCGGTTATCCGCGCGGTTCGAAACAGCCAACCCATTCCTGACAACTTGAGGGTAGGTTATGGCCTGCCCGTCACTGAGCATCGAGCGCAGCCTAACTTGGTTGCTACTCTTCAACCGCCCGCGGTTACTCCGCTGCCGTTCCCCGGCAGCTCGCTGTCCCCGCAGCCAACGTTGCCACCACCTGGTGTCCAACCCCTTCCCGACCGGCTTGGCAGGCTTCTGAGCCCAATCGGTAGCCCGCTAGATCCGGCGGTGGTGAAACGTCTCATCCACTGGGCACAGGCAAACGACTGCCCTATTCAATTGGCGCTGGCCACGGCCTGGCGCGAATCTGAAATGTCACTGCATCCGCCGCGGGGCTCCTCCGGGGAAATTGGCATGATGCAGATCATGCCGGAGCGGGCTCGTTTGGAAGGCGTCGACCCCGCGCGCCTCGAAGACCCTGAAACCAACATGTGGCTGGGAACCAAGCTCCTGGGGCGCTACTATAAGCAGCAGGGCAGCGTCGCGCGCGCCGCCATGATGTATGTTGCAGGCCCCGGCGTCTTTGAAAAGACCTATGGCCCAGACCTGCGAAACTACATTGCCCGGTACTCTTCTTCAGTGGCGAATTTCGCCACCTATTTTGGGACGTATCTGAATTTCTAGTGTGGTGTCCCGTCTAATTTTTGACAACCCCCTCACCCCCGGCCCCTCTCCCCCAAGGGGGCGAGGGGAGTACGCTTTGGGACTCAGGGCATCAAACGAACTCCCCTCGCCCCCTTGGGGGAGAGGGGCCGGGGGTGAGGGGGTTGTATTGTCAACAATTGCGTGGGACAGGACACCAGTGTATCGCGCTCGTGCCGGGCGCAATCTCAGGCGCGCAGGCGTGCGACCAACGCAAGCTAAGGCGATGAAATCGTCACCGGACCCGGGAGTGAGGCAGGAGCGCTCTGTCCGGAGGAAGTCACCGCCGTAACCTGGTAGTTGTAAGTCTGGCCGGCAGACACCGTGGTGTCGGTGTAAGTCGTACCCGAAGCCGAGCCAATTTGGGTATAAGCGCCCCCGGAAGTGTTGCGGTAAACGTCATATCCGGTTACGCCGCTCGAAGTGCTGGCTGTCCAGGTCAACGCCACGTTGTGCTGGCCGGTCCCCGAGAGTGAAACGACGGTGGGCGAGTCGGAAGCGGTGCTTACCACAGTTGCGGTGCCTGTAACGGAGGCGCCTGTTGTGGGACAAAAGGTCACATTAAGAGGCGTACTGTATCCGGCTGCCAGCGTAAACGGCAGGCTGGGTCCGCCGGGGCTGAACCCCGCTCCCGTGGCGCTGATCGAGTTAAGGGTCACAGACCCGGTACCTGTGTTGGAGAGCGTAGCCGTCAGCGTGCCGCAGCTCCCAATCATCACGTTGCCGAAGGCAAGGCTGCTAGGGCTGGCGGTCAGCAGGTAGGTCAATCCTCCGGTGGCAGAAAGGAACGCCGCGGCGCTGGCGCAATAAGCGCCGGAAGGGCTCTCATTCCACTGGGCGTCATATCCTCCCGGGGAGGAGGCGATTAAATGAGCCCAACCGTCGGAATGAACAAGTGAATCCTCGGTGAACGGGTTGCCTGAGTAGATGCCGGTGATGCTCTTCGATCCGGCTGCGATCGAGATGATGACCTCTCCGGCGCTCGTCGTGGTAACCGACGGCCCGACAGGGGTCTTGGTAACGGGCTGATTAATAAGCGCTCCAGCTTGCGCAAGCGGGGAGGTCGTGCTAACTCCTGAAAACTCCCAGATCACGGCAGCACCCTGCGCTCCGCTCGGCGTGGGTGTGACAGTGAGCGACGTCGCGCCCGCCTTACTGTTCGCGGCGTACCAGATGTCCACGGATACACCGGCGTGCCAATTGCCAGCCTTTGTTCCTTTTGCCTCGGCATAGCCGTTGCTAACGTTGTCAGAGATGCTCTTGAGGGTGCTCGGTCCGGATGATCCCGTCCACCCGACCACCAGAAGGTCTCCGGCGCCCGTAGAGGGAATCGTACAGGTTGCGGGGAACGATCCCGGCCCGCACGATGTGACGTTCACCATCGCTATTTGAGCCGCGGCGTTCGGTGGCCGAAACCACAAGGCAAAGACTAAAGCGACGACGGAAAATACCAGCTTGGCGGTAAGGAAGCGTTGGAGACTGCCAACGAAGTTCATTGGACCCCTCTCGGACTTTCCTCGCACGCCCTGCGCACACGTCCGCCTCCTGTTGAGGGACTCAGGTCCCTGGAGCGGTGAGAAGGCCCATCAGTGCAAGGCTCGGCGCACGAAAAAGTGCGCGGTTCCCCTCCACCCTGGACCAGGCAGGGTCGACCTCCCCCCTTCAGTTGTCGCTTGCGTTACCCAATGGGAAGCGCGGGCCGCGGCACCGGCCATTGACGCCGGTTTACGACACCTCGCTCTGTTGCTATCGTCCTTCTAGATGGGCACGAAGCCCCTGTGGATTGGCCATGAACCCGTTTCGGGCGAATGGTAGGCGATCAGGAGCGAAACCTGACTGCCTTTGCTGAAGCAGGGCATAACCCCAAGTATTCATAATTGAGTTTCGACAAGTAGCAGGTGCATCGAGCACCCCGCCAGGTTTGATTGCCAACTTGTAGGGCGGTCCTTAGGGTCAGAACGGCCGCCCCTCGAAGGGCATCAAGGCGTGATCGCAATAAACTGTGTGCAACCCTCCGGTTATGATTTGGGCCAGCATGTTCCCGACAGCCCCGCAGAGTGACCCTCTCTGCGGTTCCGGAAGCGCTCGAAACCGGCAAGCCGCCGGTCTCAGCCCCTTCTGCCCCCGGGGGACAACCTGTTTACCCTGCCGCGGGGAGCGTTGTCAAGAGGCTTTTTATTTTGGTAGTGTCTCAGTTCGAGGTGGCACGGGCATCCTGCCCGTGTTATTTCATGGCCAAGATGGCCATGCCACTTCAAACTGAGACACTACCTTTATTGTTAGAATTCAACCTTGAGCGTTTCGACGTGCCGCACACGGCGCATCTCGTGGTTGACAACCCTGAAACCGGCGTGCTAGGTTAGCCGATTAAGACACCGAGAGTTAGAGTCGTACAGCAGAATCCCCAATGGGACAAATCTTTGACCAGGTTGGACAAGCCTTTGTCCAAGCAATCCCCACCATCGTCTTTGTCACCATCCTTCTCTTTGTTCTCAAGCGCCTTGTTTTCAGGCCCGTGGGCGATGTGCTAAAAACACGAGACGAGCAGACGAAAGGGGCCCTGGTGAGGGCGCGAGAGCGGGCGGCACTGGCAGGGACAAAAGCGCAACAGTACGAGGACGCCTGGCAGAAAGCCCGGCAGGAGATTTACAGCCTGCGTGAAGGGGATCGGCGAACAGCGCTGGCGGCGCGCGACGAGGTCATCCGCCAGGCTCGCGAGCGGGCGGAAGGCGTGGTGAAAGATGCGCGGGCTTCGCTGGCTGCCCAGGGCGAGGCCGCACGCCGCGAAATGGTGCCGGCCAGTCAAAGCTTGGCCGAGGAAATTGCGAGCGCGATTCTGGCTGGACCTGGCGGAGCTTTGACGCCAGGAGTCGGTACCGGGGAGGCGACGCGTTGAAACGGGTGGCGCAGGTCATGCTTCTGTCGCTCGTAAGCTTACTCTGGAGTGGGCGGGTGGCGCTTCGGGCCGTGTCACAGCCAGTTACCCTTTCGAACATGCCATCCACAGCCTTGCAGGCTGGTAGTCTCCTCGAAACCGAGGAGGGCGGTTCCGCCGAATCCCACCACCTGCTCCTCGAGTGGATTAACTTCCTCATCCTGGCCGCCGTTCTCGTTTATCTGTTGCGCAAGCCGATGGCTCGATTTTTCGCAGAGCGCCTTGACACGATCCAGGAGGGTCTGGAGGAGGGACGCCGGGCAGTGGCCGCGTCGGAAGCGAAACTGGCAGAAGTCGAGAAGAAGCTTAAAAATCTGGAGCAGGAAATTGCCGACTTTCGAGCCCGGTCACAACTTGAAATGAAGGCTGAGGGGGAGCGGCTCCGCGAGGCTGCGGAGCGTGAAGCGCAGCGCGTGATGGAATTCGCGCAAGCCCAGATTGAAGCGGCGGTACGGGCCGCTCAGGTTGAGCTGAAGCGCTACGCGGCTGTACAGGCCGTGGAACTGGCGGAGTCGGTGGTTCGGGGCCGGCTGGATGAACCTCTACGCCACAAACTGGTGAACCAGTTTGTGGCCGAGTTAAAGGAACCCCAATCCAGGAATTAGCAGAGACCCGTAAAGGCTGTGGCTATTAGCCTGTGCCTCTTTGCCTGCTTTCTTATGGCATTTCGCGCCGCTAATCGATACGCTCGCGCCTTGGCCGACGTGGTGGGTGAAACCGCCGACTATCGCCGTGCTCTTGAGGAAATGGACGCCTTCGGCGCCGTGTTTCGGGAGAGCGCTGATTTGCGACAGTTGTTCGAATCCCCTGCGGTTGCGGCGCCTGACAAGACACGCGTTCTTGACCAGGTGCTGCACCGGATGGGGACTTCTTTCGCGGTCTCGAATTTCCTGCGGGTGCTGGTGAAGAACCACCGCACGGTTTACTTTGACGAGATCAATCGGGCCTTTCGACGGGTGGCTAACCAGCGCCTGGGCATCGTTGAAGTCAAGGTGGTTTCGGCCAGCGAGCTGGCCTCAGCCGAACGTGAAGCTTTGAAAGCACGCTTTCAGGAGCTTACCGGTAAGCAGGTGGAGATGGAGTTCCAGACGGATCCTGAACTCGTAGGCGGAGTGCGGGCCCAAGTGGGCAGCACGGTTTACGACGGAAGCGTCCGTGGCGCGCTCGACCGTTTCAAGGAGCAGCTCATCGCAGTGTAGCTGCAGTGACCAGTGCCATCTGAATGATGAATGATGAATGATGAATAATGAGTGATAGTCGCTTTCGCTGCCGGCTCAACACTCATCGTTCACCGTTCGTCATTCAATGTTATTCGTACGCTTGTTACTGATCACTCGCCACTTGTCACTGCTTTTAGGAGCCGAGGTATGCCTCAAATTAGGGCCGACGAAATCACTCAAATCATTCGAGACCAGATTCATGGATTTGACCGGGGAGTGACCGTTGCCGAGGTGGGCACAGTGATGTCCGTAGGCGACGGCGTGGCTCGCATCCACGGCCTCGACCGCGTGATGGCCGGCGAGCTCTTGGAACTGCCCCACGAAGTGGCGGGCCTGGCGCTCAATCTGGAAGAAGACCAGGTGAGTGCGGTTCTGCTCGGTGAGTACACGCTCATCGAAGAGGGCGACACCGTCAAGCGCACACGGCGGATCATGTCAGTGCCGGTGGGCGAGGCCCTGGTGGGCCGCGTGGTGGATTCTTTGGGGCGTCCCATCGATGATAAGGGCCCGATTGTCACTGACGAGTACAATCCCATCGAGCGCATCGCCCCTGGGGTGATCGATCGCTACCCCGTGCGCGAACCCCTGCAGACCGGGATCAAGGCCATCGACGCCATGATTCCCATCGGCCGCGGCCAGCGCGAGCTGATCATCGGAGACCGCCAGACGGGAAAGACCGCCATCGCGATCGATACCATCATCAATCAAAAAGGCGGCGACGTTATTTGCATTTACGTGGCCATCGGCCAGAAGCGCTCTACAGTGGCCCAGGTGGTGAAGACTCTCGAGCAGTACGACGCCATGAAATACAGCATCGTGGTGGCTGCCACCTCGTCAGACCCGGCGCCCATGCAGTACATTGCGCCTTATTCCGGTTGCGCCATGGGCGAGTACTTCCGCGACCGCGGCCGGCACGCGCTGTGCATCTACGACGATCTTTCCAAGCACGCTGTTTCCTATCGCGAGATTTCGCTGCTGCTGCGGCGCCCGCCGGGGCGCGAGGCCTACCCCGGAGACGTCTTCTACCTGCATTCGCGGCTACTCGAACGCGCTGCGCGGGTGAACAAGGAATTGGGCGGCGGCTCGCTGACGGCGCTGCCGGTGATTGAGACGCAGGCCGGCGACGTTTCAGCCTACATCCCCACCAATGTCATCTCGATTACCGACGGCCAGATTTATCTGGAAACTGATCTCTTCAACACCGGCGTGCGGCCAGCCGTCAACGTGGGCATTTCGGTGTCGCGCGTCGGAGGCAACGCTCAAATTAAGGCCATGAAACAGGTGGCCGGAACCCTGCGGCTTGATATGGCGCAGTTCCGTGATCTTGCAGCTTTCGCGCAGTTCGGCAGCGATCTCGATAAGACCACTCAGGCGCAGCTCAATCGCGGTTGGCGGCTCACTGAGGCCCTCAAGCAGCCTCAGTACGACCCGCTGCCCGTCGAGAAGCAAGTGATTATCATTTTCGCTGGCACCAGCGGCTATCTCGACGACCTGGCGCAGGAAGACTGCCGCGCTTTCGAGCAGCAACTCTACGAATTCCTGGATACGTCGGCTACGGCGGTAGTCTCTAAACTTCGCGAAAAGCGGGAACTGAACGACGAGATTCGCAGCGAGATTCGAAAGACGCTCGACGAGTTTAAGGCCAAGTTCGTGGCTGACCGGAAGGCAGCCTCGGCGGGCCAGAAGGCGGGAGTCAAGAGCTAGAGGAGGGCCTTCTCGACCTATGATTTTCAGCCTCACGTCTTCCACAGCGGCCTTGCGGTTCTTCCTTGTGTGGTGTTGGAGAGAGGAGATACTGGGAGGCTCTGGGCCGGCGGGTACCCCCGCGGTACCCTGGGTACCCCCTTTGTGCCCTGAAAAAAAGAATTCTTTTTTTCGCCTATCCTGGAATGTTGTTGATAACAAAGGACCGAAAATGAGAAAAATGGGACAGATGAGAATACCCTGGAATGTATATGAAAACAAAGCCACTTAGCCGGTTTATCCTGGAATGTTATAGATAAATAAGGTGGTTAGCTTGTTTTCTCTGTGCGTGTCGTAGGGCCCACCCTTGGGTCGGCCTTGGCTGGGGCAAGGGTTTCTGCATTCATGGATGGCCAAGATGGCCATGCCACGTGGCACGGGCTTCCAGCCCGTGCAGGCTGGGGCAAGCCCCGGCCCTACTTACAATGCCTAGCATCCTCGATCTTCGGCGCCGCATCCGCTCCGTGAGAAATATGCGGCAGATTACACGGGCCATGAAAATGGTGGCCGGGGCTCGCCTCCGCCGGGCCCAGGAGCGCGTGCTGGCCGCGCGGCCGTACACCAACGAGATTCGCACCGTGCTCGAAAGCGTGGCCGCGCGCGTGGACTTGAGCGAAGAGAACCTGAATCCTCTGCTGGTTGTAAGGCCGGTGAAGAAAATTTTGCTGGTGCTGGTGACCGCCGATGCTGGCCTGTGCGGGGCCTTCAACTCCAATCTTATTCGCGCCGCTCACACCTATCTGAATGAGCATACGAACGAAGAGGTGGTCATGCTTGCCGTGGGCCGCAAGGGCCGTGACCACTTTCGCAAGAAATCGGGGCTGATTATCGGGGAACGCGTCAACTTCTTTTCAAAGCTAAATGTTGCAGACGCGCGCGCCATCGGGGAGCTGATCGTCGACCTCTATTCCAGTGGCAAAGTGGACGCTGTGGATTTTCTTTATAATGAGTTCAAGTCGATTCTGACGCAGCGCCTCACCATCGAGCGCTATCTGCCCGTTCCGCCGCTGAAACCCCCGGAAGGCCAGTTTCCAGTGGATTACATCTATGAGCAACCACCGGTCGAGATTTTCAACCGTCTGCTGCCGCGATACGTTGGGAGCCAGGTTTACCGTGCGCTCCTGGAATCACAAGCAGCGGAGTTGGCGGCCAAAACGACGGCCATGGATGCAGCCACGCGCAACGCCTCCGAAATAATCGACTCGCTGACGCTTCACATGAACCGGGTGCGCCAGGGGGCCATCACCAAAGAGATTATCGAGATTGTGAGCGGCGCTCAAGCGCAACAGGAGTAGGCTGTCGCAAGGTGCTCAGCCGGGGCAATTACCTGAGGACAAGCATTGAGGCAAGCGGACCAACTCCCAAGGTAATGATGCGGGAGGAGTTCCAGCAGCTCGCGGACTTAAGGGTGGAGGAAGCTGCCATACTGGCGGCCAATAGCAAGCAGCAAGGAGCATATTATTTGGCAGGCTTGGCGGTGGAGTGCGCGCTCAAGGCGTGCATTGCAAAGAAGACGAAGCAGAATCAATATCCGCCAAAGAACACAAGCCATCACTATGATCACAATCTTGATGTGTTGCTCAATCTGGCGGAACTGAGGCGCGAGCTTGACGATGAAATCAGACGTAGCCGCGAATTTGCAAATAATTGGGACACAGTGCACGATTGGAGCGTAGAGAAGCGCTATGAGGTGACGGCCCTCAAGGGAACCGAGATGGTGGCGGCGGTCAACTCGGCGCGCGGAGTCCTGCAATGGCTAAAGCAATACTGGTAAGACGAACTGATCCCGAGATTCAAGGCTTGGTTATGGAGGCATTGAGTCGGACGCAGATGCCAGTCACCTTTTGCGATTGGAATTACGTCGAACAACTTGATGAGACTCAGTTGATTATAGCCACCCCGTGGTACGACAGCAAGGGACCACGAACCGCCTACTCAGCCGTAATCGACGCCCTGCAGGGTGCAGGCATCTACGAGGAAATCCCCTTACGGCGTGTGTACTTGAAGAGTCCCAGTGACCTGCTTGTCAAGATGATGGAGCGCGAAGCCCAGGAAGCACCTGATGAGGGTTTTCTAAACCTCCTTCACCACAAGGACGGGTCGTATTCAGTCGTGTTCGCGCCCTTGACCGGCTTGAGCGGCTCCGGCAGTCCAGTACCAGCGCGGCACTTTTCAGAGTCAGATGAGGCGGGGCAGTTTCTGCTGAACGAATTACATCTCAGTCCACGCGACGTTGAAAAAGCCTTCCTGGAAGCCAGGCAACACCGTATCGGCAGCATCGTGACGCGACTTACTGAGTCACAATTGCGGCGCTCAGGGCTTGCTCCGCCTCGCACACAGTCGAAGACGGGAAACCCACCAAGGAGAGGAATGAAATCTAATGGCAACGGAAACGGCAGCGGCAACTCACACCGGCAAAGTCGTGGAAGTCATCGGACCCGTCGTGGTGGTAGCGTTTGAAGAGGGTGAGTTGCCGGCCATTTATAACGCCCTTCGCATCACGTCCGAGGGTTTCGACGTACCGCAGCCCCTCAACATCATCGCCGAAGTGGAACAGCACTTGGGCGAGGGCCGGGTGAAAGCAGTGGCCATGGAGGCGACGGACGGCATGGTGCGCGGGATGAAGGCGCTCGACCTCGGCCAGCCTATCTCCGTCCCCGTAGGTCAAGCGGCGCTCGGCCGGGTGATGAACGTGATCGGCGAGCCTGTCGATAAGCTGGGTCCCATCAACGCCGAGACCCGTTCTCCCATTCATCGGGAAGCGCCTCTGCTCGAAGACCAGAACACCAGCCTGGAGACGTTCGAAACCGGCATCAAGGTGATCGACCTGCTCGAGCCCTACCTGAAAGGCGGCAAGACGGGGCTTTTCGGCGGCGCGGGTGTGGGGAAGACCGTGATCATCCAGGAGCTTATCAACAACGTCGCCATGAAGCACGGCGGCGTGTCGGTGTTCGCCGGGGTGGGTGAGCGTACGCGCGAAGGTAATGACCTTTGGCTCGAAATGACAGAATCCGGTGTGATTTCGCCGGGCCATCCGGAAAAATCGAAGGCGGCCTTGATCTACGGCCAGATGACGGAGCCGCCTGGGGCGCGGTTGCGCGTGGGCCTTTCCGGCCTCACGGTGGCGGAATATTTTCGCGACGTCGAAGGTAAAGATGTGCTGCTCTTCATCGACAACATTTTCCGCTTCACGCAGGCGGGCTCCGAAGTGTCGGCCTTGTTGGGCCGGATGCCCTCTGCTGTAGGCTACCAGCCTAATCTCTCTACCGAAATGGGCGAACTGCAGGAGCGCATCACGTCCACCAAGAAGGGCTCAATCACGTCGGTCCAAGCCATCTACGTGCCGGCGGACGATCTCACAGACCCGGCGCCCGCCACGGCCTTTGCTCATCTTGACGCCACCACCGTGCTTTCGCGCCAGATCGTGGAATTGGGCATCTACCCGGCGGTGGACCCACTGGCTTCGACCTCGCGCGTGCTTGATCCGCGTATCGTCGGCGAGGAGCACTACGCGGTGGCGCGCGCCGTGCAGGCGATCCTGCAAAAGTACAAAGACCTGCAGGACATCATCGCCATTCTGGGTATCGATGAGCTCTCGGACGAAGACAAGCTCACGGTGGCGCGCGCGCGCAAGATCCAGAGATTCTTCTCCCAGCCCTTCTTCGTGGCTGCGCAGTTTACGGGGCTGGAAGGGAAATACGTGAAGCTCGAGGACACCATCAAAGGATTCCAGGAACTGGTGTCTGGTAAGTACGACGACATTCCGGAGCAGGCCTTCTACATGGTGGGTACCATGGATGAGGCGCTCGCGAAGGCGGAGAAGCTGAAGTAAACGATTAGATCAGTTTATGGCTGAGACACAGTCTGAATACATTGATCTCGAGCTTGTGACTCCGGAAAAGCTGGTCCTGCGAGAATCCGTGCTGGCCGTGTCGCTGCCGGGCTGCGATGGCTACTTCGGAGTCCTGGCCGGCCACGCCCCACTGCTGTCGGAGCTAAAGCCCGGGGAGCTTTCGTACACTCGGGACTTCGTGAACCATTATCTATGCGTGGATTGGGGATTCGCGGAGGTTTTGCCTGATCGCGTGACCGTCCTTGTGGAAACCTCGGAACTGCCCGAAGAAATTGACACGGAGCGCGCGCGCCGGGCTCGCGAAAGAGCCGAAGAAAGGCTCAGGCGCGCCGGGGCCGGTGAAGCCGAGATTGATGCCTTGCGCGCTCAGACAGCATTGGAGCGCGCCACCGCTCGGCTGGAAGTGGCTCAGCGCGCGTCCAATGAAGTAGGAGCGAAGAGTTGAACGCTGATCCGACCAGAATCGGGAACGGCGATAAGGCTACCGGGGCCCTTCGCATGTATACAACTTCGTGGTGCCCCGATTGCTACCGCGCTAAGCGATTTCTCAAGGAACGAGGCCTGCCCTTCGATGAAATCAACATCGAGACCGCTGAGGGTGCTGCCGAGTTCGTGATGAGGGTCAATCACGGCAAGAGACGCGTTCCGACCTTCGAGGTGAACGGCCACACTTTCAACTGCTCACCGTACGATCCCCACAAGCTCAGTCGTGAGCTCGGCCTTGAAGAGACTGTCAGCCGGTAAAGCTTTCCGCACTTCAAATCCCTTCAAGACCGGGCAAATTGTTCACCACCGGCCGCGACGCACGCCTACTTGCTTTGCGCGGCGGATTTTCCGTTCGCCGACGACGCCTTGTGAGCATTCTTGGTGCTCTTCTTGGCTGTAGTCTTGTGCTTGGCTGACGGCTTCGCCGCTGTCGTTTTCTCCGCTGCCTGTGGGCGCGCGGCGGTGGCGGCAAATGCAGGGACTCCGAGTGATAATGCCAAAGCAAGTATTCCGAGAGTGCTGACGACTTTCTTCATGACGGTTAACCTCCAATGATTTGACTTCGACGCTGCATTGTGCACGGCTCTCGCCAAACGACAAGAATCATGGGAACCCACGGGCGAATCTGGATTTAGCAAGGCCGGCCGCGGAAACGCACCGTGATGAGAGCCCTAGCCTCGCACACCTCTTGGGATGCGATCACACGAACTGGTGGGGAAAGGCTAGTGTCACGCTCGCCGCGGTGCGAGCGCGTCGAGGACGGCGATGAGGATACAATGGTCTCATGGTCTTGGTGATCGACAACTACGATTCCTTCACTTACAACCTCGTGCAGTACCTAAGCGAGCTTGGCGCCACCGTCGACGTGCGCCGCAACGATCAAGTCACGCTGGATGAGGTTGAGCGCCTCGCGCCAGAACGCGTTGTGATCTCCCCGGGTCCGAAGGCGCCTGCGGAGGCGGGAATCTGCATCGGTCTCATCCGGCGCTTTGCCGGAAAGATGCCCATTCTGGGCGTCTGTCTCGGACACCAGGCCATCGGCGAAGCGTTTGGCGGACGCGTGGTGCGCGCACCGGAGATCATGCACGGCAAAGTCAGCTCGATTTCTCACGATGGCGAAACCGTGTTTTCCGGCTTACCGAACCCGTTTCCCGCCACGCGCTATCATTCCCTCATCGTGGAGCGCGAAAGCCTGCCAGCCTGCCTCGGGGTGTCGGCCACTTCGCCGAGCGGTCTCATCATGGGAATTCGACACCGTGACTTGAAGGTGGAGGGCGTGCAGTTCCATCCCGAGTCGATCATGACCAACGCGGGAAAACAATTGCTGGGTAATTTCCTTCGGTTATGAACTTGACCGCTTGATGCGGCTTACTTGCCTCGCCCGAACAACACCTTGCCGGGCTTGGCGCCTGTATGTTGACCCTGGTCGATCACCACGACGCCATTTGTGATCACATACGGGATGCCAACGGGATACTGTGCCGGGTCTTCATAAGTGGCTCGGTCGGCTACTGTGTTCGGATCGAAGATGGTGATGTCGGCCGCCATTCCGATGCAAAGGAGGCCCCGATCCGTGAGCCCGATAATTTGCGCCGGAAATGACGTCACCTTGCGGATCGCATCCGCCAGCGTCAGCACATGCTTCTCTCGTACGTAGACGCCCAACACGCGCGGAAACGTGCCGTAGAAGCGTGGGTGAGGACGGCCCATGAAGGTCATGGAAGGACTCACGGCTGCGCCGTCTGAGCCAATGCCAACCCATGGCTGCTTCATGGCAAGCTCCACGTCCGACTCGCTCATGCTGAAGTAGATGGCCATCGGCGTGGCGCGTTCGGCCGTCAGCAGGTCACACAGCGCGTCCACCGGATCCTTGCCCATCAGCGCGGCCACTTCATCCATGCGCTTGCCCTCGTATTTCTTGTCCTCGGGGCGTTGGCAGGAAGCTACCATCACGCCATGCCAGCCTCCGCAATCCTTCACCTCGTTATTCTCCCATCCTGGCAAGCCTGAAGCGATCGCGCTACGAATCTGGTCGCGCGCCTTCGGATCTTTCAGTCTCGCTACAACATCATCCGCGGTGCCCTCCAGATACTTCGGAGGCAGGCACTGTTGCAGGCTCGTCATGCCAGCGAGGTAAGGGTATTGGTCTGCCGTGATGTCTACGCCACGTGCGCGTGCCGCCTCGATCAACTTGATCAACTCCGGCATGCGGCCCCAATTCGCCTGGCCGTTCATCTTGAAATGCAGAATATGTCCTGGCAACCCAGCTTTCTCCGCAATTTCGACGGCCTCGCTTAGGGACTGCGCGCTGTTTGCGCCTTCACCGCGGATGTGAGTGGTATACAGGCCGCCGTACTTTGCGGCCACTTTGGCGAGGTCGATCAACTCCTCCGTCTGGGCAAACATGTTGGGCGCATAAATCAGGCCCGAGGCCAGACCGATTGCACCTTCGCGCATCGACTGATCCACCAGCGCTTCCATTTTGCGGATCTCTTCAGCCGTCGGAGGACGATTCACGTTACCCATCACGTCCAGCCGCACCTGACCGCTGCCGACGTAGGAGGCGATGTTCACCGAGATGCCCTGCCGCTGGGCGCGTGCGAAGTATTCACCCAAAGTCGTCCAGTCGCGGTTGAGGCCGTCTTTCTGGGTCAGAGGTGCCGTGCCGTTGTCAAAGTCCGGCACCGCTGGTCCCAGAATGGGTCCGGCGGAAGCGGCCTCGCCCAGAATCTCGGTGGTCACGCCCTGCCGGATTTTGCTCTGCGCGGTCCCGTCCACCAGCAAGGTGTAATCGGAATGGCTGTGGAGATCAATGAACCCCGGCGACACCACCAGTCCGCGCGCATCGATCACCCGATTGGCTGTGGCGCCTTCGAGCCGGCCAATATCCGCGATCTTGCCATCCTTCACCGCCACAGAAGCCTCAAACCACGGACTGCCGCTTCCGTCGATGACGTGCCCATGAACGATCAACAGATCATAGAGTGGGTGAGTGGTCTGTTGGGCAAAGCACGGGGTGGTGAAGGCAAGTTCTAAAAGCACACTCCATACGACTGCAGATCGCAGTCCTTTCATCGAAGGCATCCCGATTCCGTCTTTTCTATTGACCTGCATGGCCGAAGCGTTGGATTCTAGCACCGTTTCACTACTGCCGTGCGGCGCGTTTCTGACGTGCAGGCAGGGGAGCATTATGGACAAGCATTCGCGGCGCGATTTTATGAAGACCTCGGCTCTCGGCGCCGTGTCGTTAGCGCTCAGTGCGCCGGGGCTGACCGCAGTTGAGCGGCCGCATCTGGTATTCCCCACGGAACCAAGGCAGCGGTTGGGAGCTTCGTCCTACTCGTTCCGGGCTTACATTGATAGCCCATCCGGCTACGAGCGTGACCCCAAGCTGCCAGGAATCGATCTCAGGGATTTCGGCCGCGCTGTGAGGGACAGGCTAAACCTAGTCCACATCGAGCCCTGGAACGCTCACTTCCGCTCAACCGAGCCAGGCTATCTCGCCCAGTTGCGCTCGGCCTGGAATCGGGCCGGCGTAACACCCATCAATATTGCTGCAGACGTCGAATTCAGTATCTATGACCCCGACGGCGCCAGGCGCGCCAAGGCTGTGAGTCTGGGCAAGACCTGGGTGGATGCCGCCGCGGCTGTGGGCTCGCCCGGCATCCGGCTCAACAACCCTGGAGTCCGCGGCATGAAACCGAGTCTCGAACTGGCCGTCGATAGTCTTCGGCAGGTGGCCGACCAAGGCGCCGAGAAGAACGTCCATCTGAGTCTGGAAAACGACAACCCGGTGAGCGAAGACCCGTTCTTTCTGGTCAGTGTTATCGAAAAGGCAAACCATCCCTGGCTGCACGCCTTGCCCGATTTTGGAAACTCCCTCACCGAACGTGGCCCGGAGTTCAACGACCGCGCCATGAAGGCGATGTTCAAGCATGCCTACTGCATTTCCCACATGAAAGACGGCGAGTACAAGGACAACGGCGAATTCGTCAAGGTCGACGTGGCCAAGACTTTCGTGATCGCCAAGGCCGCCGGTTACCGCGGCTACTTCTCGATTGAGTGGGAAGGTCACGGCGATCCCTTCGACGCCACGGGACGCCTCATCGACGAGTGCCTGAAGAACCTGGCGTAACGAGCACCTGCGCGCCTGCTTTGTTACTCTCGCGAAGCCGCAGCGGCCGTACCTTAGAGGCGAAACTAGGTGAAACATTGACTGGATGAATCAGTTCTACGCGTGTCGCCGCTTTGTGGGCCGCTGGCTCTGCAGGTACTCCTCGAGGTCCTGATCAGAGACGACGGAGTGGCGGGGTGGCTCGGTGCCATCGCCGGCCAGAGCGCGCTGTAGTTTCTTGTAGCAGAGGTCGGCAGCATCCTGATACGGGACGCGCTTGACCGTGAAGGCTTGGTTGAGGATGGTAAAGCCGAATTCGCGGGGCTTCTGTCTCGGATCGAGAACGCGGTAAAGGTATTCGCGGCCACGTTCCCTCAGTTGAAAACCGACGTATTGAATCTGCATTTTCAACTCGCTTTTGAGGTGGAATGGGGCCCGCGCCGCGCTCGTTTCAAAGCGCAACGCGGACCCGAACTGCCTTAGACCTTGGTGACCTGCTCGGCTTGCAGACCCTTGGGACCCTTGGTAACCAGGAATTCCACAGCTTCGCCCTCGGCGAGGGATCTGAAACCTTCAGACTGAATGGCTGAGTGATGCACGAAGACGTCACCGCCGGAAGAGCGCTGGATGAATCCATAGCCCTTCGCGTCGTTGAACCATTTCACCGTGCCTTGTTCTTTGTTCATAATGTTCTAGTGTTCCTTCGATATTTGAGATGTCTTGTTCTGCTCTCGCAACCACTCGCCATAAACAAAAAGAGCCACAAAATCCAAGATTCTGTGGCCTCCCTCTAACTGGTTACCGGTCACAAAAACTGATCAAGCAATTTGAGTATACACAGATTACAGAGTGGGCGCTAGTCTTTTTTATAACATCCACGCAAGCAAGATGTTACGGACGCTGTCAACACCACGGCGCAGGGACAGCAAGGTAGGTCAGAAAGAGGCGAATCGGTAAGCGCCGGCACCTCTCAGGCCAGCGATTCTCTGATCTCAGTCAGGCTTTGCGGCTCCGTGTCTTGGTGTTGAAATACCTTTTCCGCCGCGACTGAGGGTCCGCCGAGCAGTTCCAACACGCGATCGCGAATCTCATTTTGCTGAGCCGAATTGAGCTTATTGCCGGCGGCGGTCAGATAGAAAACATCGATGGCCCGCTGACCTTCGGTATCGATCAACGCAACCTCGATGTTGCAGCCCAGTTTCGCGAGCGTGTAGCTCACATCGAACAGGAGGCCTGGCCGGTCCGCCGTGACCAGCTCGAGGAGCGTACTGTGAGTGGCGCTGGCGTCGTCAAACCGAACTTGCGTGCTGACGGAGACCTTCGGGCGGCGCAGCGAGGCGCGCCGGTCACGTGCGTCCGCGAAGAGAGCTTCCAGAGAAACCGTGCCCGTCATCGTGTCGGCGAGATTGTGTTCAAATCTCCCGACCTCGGACGGGTTGAGGTCCAAGGTTCGATGGAGATCTTGAAAGGCGAAGATGTCAAGAACAATGCCTTGGGCGTTGGCAAAGGCCTCAGCCTTGACAATGCTCATGCCCCAGGAAGCGAGAAAACCACTGACGGTTGCAAATAGCAGCGGGCGGTCATGAGTAATCAGGGTGAGTTCCCAAGAGGCCGCCTGCCTCTCCAACCGGATCTGCGCGGGCGCGCGATCGAGGTTCCGCGCCATGGCGAGGTGCTGCATGATTTCTCCCGGGGCGTGCACCGCGAGATAGCGCTGCGGAAATCCGGCAAGGAACGTGTGAAGCTCGGAGGGTTTGTCGACGGGCTTCTCAACAGTCAAAGCGTCGTCGATATCAAGCGCCGCATCTTCGGCCGCGGGGACGCGCTCGTCATCCAGGCTTCGGGCGAGGTAGTTGTCCGTGGAGATATAAAGCTGCCACAGGGCATCGGCTTTCCAGGGCGTCAGCGCTTCCGGATTGACGGACTTCACGTCGGCATAGGTCAGCAGCGTGAGCATCTTGAGCCGTTCCGAGGAGCCGATTTTGTTTGCAAACTCGCGAATCGTGACCGGGTCAAGAATATCGCGCCGCAGCAGCGTGTTCGACATATCGAGGTGGCGTGCCACCAGAAACAGCACCACGCGATCTTCGGCAGGAGACGTTCCAAGGCGCGCCAGAATGCCCTTCGCAACCTCACTGCTGCCCTGGGCGTGGTCGGCATGGCTTGACCCTTTGCCAAGGTCGTGCAAGAGCAGGGCGAGATACAGCAACTCTGGCCGTTCAATCTCGCGGAGGACTGAGGCGAAGCGATGCTCAATGCGACGCAAGTCGCGGTCCGGCTGTTCCGCGGCCGGCTCCTTAGTGTACTTGAGCGCCTCGAGATCGTGCAGCGCCTGGATGGTGACAAAGGTGTGCTCGTCCACGGTGTAACGATGGTAGAAATCGCGAGTCACCAGCGCGTCAATGGCGTGGAATTCCGGAATCAGCAGAGGCAGCAACCCTAATTGGTGCATCACTCGCAGGGCCTGGGCAGCGTGCGGAAGTGTGAGGATCTCCTGCAGACTCACGCCAAGCTCCGTGAGGTTGGACGCAATTTCGGCAACCTTAGGGAGGGCCGCAGTGACTGCGCGCTCGGCCTCGGAACTCAAAGTCAAACCGTGCCGAGCCACCATTTCGAACATCCGCAACAGGAGGCCGGGGTCCTGGCTGGCCGCCGCGGGCTGGCGCACGAAAATGCGGCCGCCAATCACGGAGAACTCGGCGTTCGACAGGCGGGACCGCCAATCTTCGAATACCGTGCCGAGCGACCGCCGGGAGCGCGTGGTCTCATCCAGCAGCCGTTTCACCAGCGCATCGACCAGGCGCGCGTTCCGAAAGTAGGCGCGCATCCACTCGCTGGGCGAGACCGGACCTGGAACACCGATTCCGTTCTGAGCGGCCTGATCCTGCATCTCGTAGGCCAGATGGTTATCATCGCGCTCGCGCTTGAAGTGGAGAAAGCAGCGTGTGGCGGTCAGAAAGGTGAAGGCGGCGCGAGACCCGGGGCTGAAAGCCTGTGGCCAAAGCTCCTCGGGAACGCTCCAGTCGCCGCGTTCGTCGAGCGCAGCGATCTCGGCTAACCATCGGGAGACGTGATAGTCGCGCAAACCGCCGGGGGCGTCCTTGATGTTAGGCTCGAGGTGAAACGTCGTGTTTCCGTACTTGTGGTGCCGCTGGCGGGTAAGCTCTTCAAGATTGGCCACCAGGCTGTGGCGCTCTCGGGCAATGACCTCAGGAAGCGTACGGTCGTGGAGGGCGCCGAAAAGCTGCGGGTCGCCCGCCACGTAACGGGCGTCCAGCAAGGCGATGGCGAACTCGGGATCGGTGGCGAGCACCGTCCGGCACTCGGCGAGCGTTCTCAAGCCTCCGCTCGATCGCAACCCAAGATCCCATAGCGTTCGAAGCGCGGCCGCCGTGGCTTCGCGATGCGCAGCCTCATGAGGGGAGCTGGCGCAAATGAAGCTCACGTCGATGTCAGAAAACGGATGCAGCTCGCGGCGGCCATAGCCGCCGACAGCCGCCAGACAGAGCCCCTGCGGCCCGCCGGGTTCAGCGGATATAAAGTGCTCAAAAAGCGCGCCGAGAACGCGGTCCACCAGGTTTGACCGCTCGCGGAGCACAACGCTGGGGTCGTGGTCTTTTTGGAATTGATCATGGATCTGCCGGCTGCCCGCAGCGTACGTGGCCGAGAGTGAGGACAGAATATCCGGTTCGCTCATGAGCGGTTCTTGTACAAAATGATGAATGATGAATGTCGAAATATGAATACTGAAGAATCCTTCAATCCTTCATTCATCATTCACCATTCCTTAGATTGCCTTATCGCCCCTGTCGAGATTACGAATGCGGATGGCGTCTTCAACATTCGAAACGAAAATCTTGCCGTCGCCGATCTTCCCTGTCTTGGCGGAGCGCAATATGGCGTCGATGGCCGCCTCCACCTGAGACTCTGGCAGCACCATTTCAAACGAAACTTGGGCCGGCCGCATACGAACAGCCTCACTCAGGTGGTTTCCGTGCGTGCAGATACAGCAGTAGCCCAGTATATCTGGCGGCTCCACTTTCAGGCCAATTCAAACCATCTATGCGGAGTATAAACAGGGGAAATTGTCTTGCCGTCAAGCCGGCCAGTTGGAGCCTCTCCGGCCAAAAGCCCATCGGATCATCAACGGAAACTCTTGTCGCCACATCTGGTCGTCGTGCCCCGCGGCCCGCTCACTCATCACGATATCTGCCCCGGCATCGCGCAACGCGGCCGCCCACCGAGCCGCGTTGTCGAGGAAAAAAGGTTCTGCCGTGCCGGCCACCAGGTACGTGCGCGGCAATCGGCTCGGCATGGCGTCAGGCGGCCGGTACCCCCCGCCGGGAGAGGCGGAGAAGATCGCGCCGTAGAGCTCGGGATGTCGAAGCCCAAGAGCAAGCGCGAGCTCTCCACCTGCCGAAACACCAAACACGGCCGTGCGCTCGGAGGGCAGCGTTACGCCGAAACGCGATCGCGTCCACGCGCCGACCTCCTCGACGAAAAATCTCTCGTGCGCGGCGAACCGTTCCGGATCGAACTTGGGTGAATACTCGTGGAGCCGCAGCGTCTCGTCGGCCACTCGGTGCACGCCAACGATCATGGTGGAGGGCACCTCCGCTGCTTCGAGAAACCTTCCCCAGGGAGAGATCATCTGGCCGTCACCGGCGAACACGATCGCCTCGGGCGGAACCGGCGGGACGTACACCGTGACCTGCCGTCCATCGTCGCAGTTGAATGTTTCAGTGACAAATTCGCCGGCGACCGCGTCGGCTCGGAGCGGTTCTGGCCGTGTCTCGGAGGATTCATTCATGCGTTCACGGTCGCGGCGTCACACCAGCCGCCTAACTACTATTGTAGAGGGCTCACATCTTTCTCGCTGCGATCCTTCCGAAGCCTAAGGGCCTGCCGATGCGGTGAGGTACTTCTCGCGAATGATCTTTCGGTGATGTAACTCGTGTCCGGCGGTCATATAAGCGAGAGCGCGCACCGACACTTCCTGTCCGTTTGCCACGCCGCGGCGCGTCCAAGCCTCTGCGTCCAAACTTCGGAAGAGCAGCAGGCTTGCCTGACGGACGGCCGCGAACTCGTCAAGAAGTCCCGCCAGCGCGCGGTTCCCAAACATGGCGGTGCGGACGTAATCATCCTGCTCAAAGCCTGGGAGCGGGGTCGGGTCACCACGTCCGATCCGTAGCGCTCGGTAGGCAAACACTCGCTCAGAGTCTGTGACATGGCCCAGCACTTCCTTCAGGCTCCACTTATCCGGAGCGTACCGGTAATCGCCTTGCTTCTCGGCGAGACCTGATAGCATGGCCACCGTCTCTGGCCCCTGTTGTTCGAGTGCCCGGATCACGTCACTTCCGGGTACCAGCGAGATATACCGGCCATAGTAGGGAGCGAACTCGGAAGCTTCGGGAGGCGTGATGGTAGCGGTCGTTGATGTCATGATGAACCCAGTATTCCGTCGCCCGGTCAGGTATTCAAGGACCGCAGCAGTGGCACAGCCACTCCTGGCTGTGCTCGGGGCTCGCCTTCGTGGCAACGACATCCAAACCAGTGTCGTCGCCACCCCGCGAGGATGCGTCACGCCCGTTGTTTCTGAGGTTTCAGAGGCTTGAGGTTGGCCCGCGGCAGTGGATCTGCTTCCTCCTTCTTCTTCAGATCCTCGAACATGCGTTTCAGGTCGTAATCAAATTGCGAGGCGTAGGCCTCCCTCGCCAGGCGAACTTCTTCCACGATCTCGTCCTTCCATTTCACGGCTATTCTCCCATCAGTTCTTCCGGTGTACAGAAGCTCGGAACATCGTAGCCATATTGTTCAACGACATGCCGGATAGCTCGGTGCAACTCGGCATTGGCAATATGGCGGCAGTTCCAGGTTAGCAGGTATTCGCAACCATAGACGGTCGCCACGGCCACATGGGCAGCATCGCCGGCGGCTTTCCGTGGAATCGGCCCTTGGCTAACCAGGTCCTCCGCCAGTTTCATGACCTCGTCGGTGGTCCCGAGTATAGGGACATCGGCCAAGGCCTCCAAGCGACGCATGGCGAGCTGGGCGCGCCGGCGCGTACTTCCTGGACCACAAGCTCCGACACATAAAGATCGAAATCCGTCCGCCGCGATTCCCACCACTCCCGCGTGATTTGCTGATGAGCAGCTACCAGAAGATCGCGGCTTGGCCGGCCGACCAGATAGCTTGGGATCGTCGTTTCCAGGTAGAGCTTCGGTTTCATTCAGATTCCAAATAACGTCATTCGTCAGGCCGGCTCGCGCAGAGGACCGAGCTCTCGGATTCATGTCTGGGTCGCCTGCAAAATCGCAGACTTTCACTCTGCGCCAGCCGGTCCGCATTAGGATAGCAAAGGTCTGCGCAATCCTGCCCAGCCGGCCTAAACAAGCCAAGTGACAGGGTCAGCTGGAGCTTGTTAATATAGTCGCGAAGGGTGACTGCCATGCCGACCGACTGGAGACCGCTGATCGTGACCGATCCGGAAATCCTTCACGGGAAGCCTCGCCTTAAGGGAACGCGGATACCGGTCAGCCTGGTGTTGGGGTATCTCGCCGACCACAAGACGAGCGAAGAAATTATCGCCGAGTTCCCCGACCTCACCCGTGAACAGATCGCCGCCTGCCTCGACTACGCCCGCGATCTCGCTGAATTCACGGTTACGGCCTGATGGCGCTGCGGTTTTTTGCCGACCACTGCGTTTCGAACTTCATCATCGAGTCGCTGCGGGAAGCCGGCCACGAGGTTCTCCGCCTCCGCGACCACATCCCTGCGGAATCGCCTGACGAACGCGTCATCTCGACAGCCCAAGACATTGACGCACTTTTGCTCTCGCTCGATGGCGACTTCGCCGACATTGTTACGTACCCACCCCGCCGCTTCAAGGGCATCATCGCTCTTCAGGTCTTGGACCACCCCGAAGTGGTCCCCGAACTGATCAGCCGTCTGAAGCCCTATTTGTCCAGCTATTCTTCCATGGAGCACTGCGTCGGAAAACTGATCGTCGTGGAGGTCCATCGAATCAGAATTCGGGATTGACCAAGTCGTGTTCGCGGGTGGCCGCGCTTCTTGGTGAGATAGTATGGATGGTCTGTCCCGCAGGCGCGCTGTTGCCGGGACAGCGAGCAATTCAAGACGATCGCGTGGCTAATGGGTGTGCGGTGCGTTGTGTTCCGCCGCCAGCCATCCGAGACAAGAGCCGTATGCGCTAAGGAGCGCACGTACGGATCCGTGCGGGGGGGGCAGCGGGTGACCGCTGTCCCTACCGCGACCGCCACCCGCGTCTTATAATGGCGTCGCCTGAGTAAATAGTGTAGGATGGCGGCCATGAGATACCAGACGATCATGGCGCCCGGCATCGCGGGCCTTATTATGCTTGTCCAAATTGCTGGACCAGCGGACGTTCCTCATATTGAGCCCGATATCAGTGCGCCTGAAAACACACGTGTCATAACGTGCGTGGTGGGCACAGCGGTAGCACAGCCGATAGTTATGGGGTTTACCGGATCACCCCCCGAGCTCTGAACCCAGGCTGGCGCAGACCGCGGCTACGGTATTGGCTGGCGTTATATTCCGTAATCCTCATGGGCTGTCGGGTGAATCGCATGGCTGGCACTCTGCGCTGGCCGGCCCTTCCTTAGGGCGGCTCGAGGAACACCCCAAGTGCGTGTAATTTGTCCTCCAGTTCGGGAGTGATTCGGTTGGTCTTTTTGAACTCCTCAATAAACTGCGCCGCTTCCAGTTGCAACCTGACAAGAGCCCGCTGCTCGTCGGGTGTCAAGGCGGCAACTTGTCGAGCCAAGTCCGAGTCCTTGCTGGAGTCTTGAGGCACTTCCAGCTGGGCAGATATAAACTCAACAAAAGACCGGACGGTATCTATATCCTCGGTCAGCAAAGACGGCACGAGTTCCCCGGGCATTATGGGCGTGTCCTCGCGAAGCACTTGGGCTGTGAAGGCACTTCGGTAAGGCCTGATCGATTTGGAGTATGAGCTGACTTCTTCGAATCGATCCAGCAGGCCCCGATGGTTTTTGAGGGACTCGTGGCCGACAGCGATCAACCCATCCCACAACATGGATAGTATCGACCGTTCCTGCTCGAGATGTCCGCCAAGCTCGTTTGGTCTATCGAGCAGCCCACCCAGCCGCTCTCTCATCCTGGCCCATTGACTGAACGTGATAGTGGTCTCCCCAGAGGACAACCGCGACATGGACTCCAAAAGCTGACCAACCTCAGCGCGAAAGGCGTCCGCCTCCGCAAGGTCTCGCGCCTTCGCCTCGTCGATTTGGAACTGCATCACGACCCGAGAGGGCGGTGGGAAGAGGACGTTCCCAAATTTGCGCTGCAGGTGTCTTTCGAAGCAACCTGGACGTGGGCTCCAATTAAGCTCGTCTGCGGCGTTGCGGGCTTCAGCGGGGCAACTCCGGGTGTCGGATGCGTCCTCCTCTCTCTTCCAGAGTTTCCAGGACATCGTCAATCCACCTGATCGCCGCGGGTGGCGCCTGCGTCGTTTTTTGATGTAGGTGCCACCTGGTGTGCCGAGCATGTTCGCCGGCGTCACCTGGTTCCTCTCCAACCAGGATCAAGTGGCGCCGCAGCCCCGCAGATCGCGTCCGCGCTACCCTCGCTTGTGCGATGAATCGTGCGGCCCCAAGGCACGTCCCGGCGCAGCACGTTTTGTACGCCTCGGTTGCAACGTCCTGTTCTTGCGCAGCCGCACCGTCTGAGTCATCTTCAACACGGCACGCAGCGTGTCGTTGACGGCGGGCCGGTTGGCGCAGAGCACCGGCTCTGCGATTCGCCCCCGCTCCGACCCCGTCAAGCGGCGTTCACTTCGACAAACTCACTTTCCGAACTTGGTTTGGGGACAGGCAGCCCATCTTCCTTGAGACCGTCAATGTGGAACTCGATTGCCTCGCGCATGAGCCGCAAGACCTCGGCCTTCGTTTCGGCAACCGCAATGCATCCCGGCAAATCCGGCACATGCGCTCCCCAGCTCGTCTCTCCGCGTTCTACCACGACCATGTAACGCATCCCAGCATCTCCTATTTCTTCAAGCCCGCTTGCTTGAGGATGGCATTGAGAGTTCCGACGGGAACGTCGATACCAGCGTGCCTGCCACAGTGACGGTGCCGGGCTTGTTTGCGTGTTTGAACTGGCGGTGACTGCCTCGGGTTCGCGCCAACCGCCAGCCGTCATTTTCCAACTGGCGAATCAGATCGCGCACCTTCAAGTGGCATACCCTCTCTTGGTTACCTTAGCATTTTAGAATTGCGGCCAACAGCCGCGCATTAATGAATTCATCGGTCAATCCTTCTCGAAGTAGTCCGAAATCGCCGCCACCAACCCAGGAATCGTTGATTCTGTGGGTTCCAGCACCACCTCGAAACCCAACTGTCTCGCAGTCTCTGACGTGACGGGCCCAATCGATGCGGCCATTACGGCGCTCGCAGCTATCGCCTGATGCTCCCGAAGCAGCCGGGCGAAGTTCGTGGCGGTGGATGAGCTTGTGAACGTGACGATGTCCGGCGGCGGTGTGAGGAGCCGGGCTAACTCGCCGGGGGCCAAACCGGGGAGGGCGGTTTGATAGGCTTCTACCACCTCGACACGCGCACCGCTTTCACGGAGGACGCGAGGCACAAGGTCACGAGCTACTTTGGCACGCGGAATGAGGAAAGCCTTGCCGTACAGGTCGCAACCGTCAAGCGCTTGCAGGAGTCCTTCGGCGCGATAGGCCGAAGGCACGAAGTCCACACGCACGCCGTGTCGAGCCAATTCGGCCGCAGTTGCAGGCCCGATAGCGCCCACCTGAAGGTGTGCCAGGTGAGCTGCGAACCTGCCGCAAGCTTTGAGACGCTCCATCAGTTTCTTTACGCCGTTGACGGAGGTGAGGATGAGGTAATCGAACTGATCGAGGGAGGTCAGCGCCCGGTCGAGAGGCTCCCACGAATCGGGGTCACGGATCTCGATGGTGGGAATTTCAACGACGTCGGCGCCAAGCTCCTCGAGCGGGCGGCGTAAGGCGCTGCTTTGTTCGCGGGCGCGCGTAACCGCTATGCGCCTGCCGCTCAGCGGCCGGGCTGTCACGCCGCCTCCAGAATGTCGCGAGCGCCCTGGAGCAGCAGGTCTTGCGCCAGAGCCAGTCCCACGGCGTCAGGATCGGAACCCGGACCCAAGGCACGCGCGCGAATCAGCCTGCTGCCGTCGGGTCGGGCAACCACTCCGATAATATCGAGACGTCCGTCCGATAGAGAGGCATGAGCGGCAATGGGCACCGCGCAGCCGCCACCGAGCCCTCGCAGCGCGGCGCGTTCCGCTCGAACGGTTGTATGCGCGACGGGATCATCGAGTACTCTGACCGCGTCTGCCAGGGGTCGGTCGCTCTCCCGAGTTTCAATGGCCAGCGCACCTTGGCCAACCGCCGGGCAGAGTTTCGCCGGAGGAAAACAGTGCGTAATTCTGGATAACAGACCGAGCCTCATAAGCCCTGCCGCCGCCACCACCAAGGCGTCACACTCACCGCGTTCTAGCTTCCGCAATCGCGTGTCGACATTGCCGCGAATGGGGACCACCTCGATATCGTCGCGGAGGTAGCGCAACTGCGATTGCCGACGCAGGGAACTGGTGCCGACGCGACTGCCCGGAGGCAGGTCGTTGAAGCTCCTGCCATCGCCCGAAATGTAAGCATCGTGGGGGTCTTCGCGTGCCGGGACCGCGGCCACGCCGAGTCCTGGCGGCTGTTCTGTCGGCAGGTCCTTGAAGCTGTGCACGGCCACGTCGATGGTCCCGGCGGCAAGTGCTTCCTCAATTTCCTTCACGAACAGACCTTTCACGCCCGAACTCTCGAGCGGGACCCGGACCAGGCGATCCCCGCTAGTACGAATTACTCGAACGTCAACCTCATGGCCGGCCGACGCCAAGCGGTCTCGTACCCAGTTGGCTTGCCAAAGCGCCAGCGCACTGCCCCTCGAGCCGATTACGATTCTCATGAGTCGAGTGCTGTCCCAATTTCAGACGTAGGGGCGGCCTTTGTGGCCGCCCAAACGGTATCGCCCATAGGGGTTGCTGCGTGGATGGGCGGCCACAAGGGCCGCCCCTACGTCTGAAATTAGCACGCTGACGCTCCTGCTGCGTGGGCTCTCAGTCATTCACCCCAAAGATGCGGCGGACCATCTGAACGAGGGTGCGGTGTTCGGGATTGCCTGCGGCACTCTTCATCTCGGTGAGCGGTCCGTGGAGGATTTTGCTCAGCATCCCACGCGTCAGCGCTTCCACCGCCTCTAACTGTTCGGCATTCAAGGTGGCTAGCCGGCCGCGAAAGCGCTCGATCTCAGCGGTCCGAATGCCTTCCAGGCGCTGTTCCAGGGCGACAATCGTGGGAGCCAACTCTTTCGCCGCCAAGCGCCGCAGGGTGCGCTCCACTTCCTCCTCGACTATCTCCTCAGCCCACACGGCCTCGCGCTCGCGTTGCTTACGATTTGCAGCGACCACTTGTTCGAGATCGTCGATGTCATAGACGAACGCGTTATCAAGCTCGTTGACGGCAGGATCGATGTCGCGAGGCACCGCGATATCAACGAAGAACATAGGCCGCTGCTTGCGGGCGTCCAGCAAGCGCTCCGCCTGCTCACGCCTCACAAGAAAACCGGGGGAATCTGTTGAACTGATCACGATGTCGGCGCGGCCGAGGTGCTCCTGGAGGGCTTCGAACGGAACGGCTGCGCCGTGAAACACCGCCGCCAACTCGCAGGCCTTCTCATAAGTGCGGTTGGCCACCAGGATCGAGCCTGCTCCGCTCGACACGAGATGGCGGGCAGCGAGTTCGCTCATCTTGCCCGCGCCCAGAATGAAAACCGTCTTGCCCTCAAGGCTGCCGAAGATTTTCCTGGCCAGTTCGACGGCGGCGTAGGAGACCGAGACGGCCGCCGTACCTAAGGCAGTCTCGCGGCGCACCCGCCTTCCTACGGCGAGCGCTTGTTTGGCGATTTCGTGGAGGGAACCCTTGAGGGCGCCGGCCTCCTGGGCCGCTAAGTACGCCTGCTTGAACTGGCCCAGAATCTGCGGTTCGCCAAGGACCATGGAGTCCAGGCTGGAAGCGACCCGAAACAAGTGTCGAATCACGTCCCGGCCGCGCTGCCAGTAGAGATGCTGCTCGTAAGGGGTGAGATCACAGCGGTGAAAGTCAGACAGGAAATTGCGGACCGCCGGCTGAACCTCGAGGCCATCCTCGCCCGACGCGACCAGGTCCACGCGGTTGCAGGTGGAAAGGATGAGACCCTCGCGGATGCCTTCGCGACTCACCAGGTCCGCAAGCGCCGCCGGCAGGTGGGACTCGCGAATGTTCATGCGCTCCCGCACCTCCACGGGAGCCGTCCGATAACTGATGCCTACGAGGATCAGGTTCATAGCGAGCAAAACCGAAGAGTCACGGCTTCAACCGGAGTTTCGAACGTCGAACGGCTGTTCGTTAGCTATCGCCGCCAAGCCGCACTCCGAAGAACTTTCGTCACCTGGATCGCTCATGGCAACGCGATCCTCAGGGCCTCGGCAGGAAGCCGTGCTGTCCGCTGAGAAACGTGACGCCCAAGAACGTAATCATGACTGCGCCAAAGCCGAAAACTGCGCCGTAGGCCGCGCGCCGGCCTCGCCAGTTTCCACTGGCCCGGGTGGAAAAAAGCGTGAGGTAGATTAACCATGTCACCACCGTGGCGACGATTTTGGGATCGAACTCCCAAGTGCCCTGCCAGGTTCGGCTGGCCCACACGAAGCCGGTGACCAGACCGATGGCCAGAAAGATGTTCCCCACCACCAGAGACCCGTAGTAGAGCCGATCACACTCTTCGAGCGAGGGCAGACGATAATAAAAGGCGCGTGGATTCTTCGACTTCAACTCATTCTCTTGGATCAGGTACATGAGCCCGGCCACAAAAGTGAGAAAGAAGCCGGTGTAGCCCAGAATCATGGAGGCGATGTGAATCCCCACCCAGCCCCCGCGAAAGCCCGCAGAGCGGAATGACGCGGCGGGGTCAAGAGCTGCTGCTAGCGCCAGCAGAAAGACGAACGGCAGCATGAAGAGCCCCAGGGAGGCGATCCTGTAACGCAGGTACACCAGAAAGAAGGCGAGTGTGAGGTCGAACGCGAAGAATGAGATAGCGGCGCGAACGTCAGCCACCGGCAAATGGTGGATCTCGACGGCCGACGACACCAGCGATCCGGCATGTACGGCGAGACCGCAGGCTAGTGCCACGAGCGCCGTCCGAGGCAGAGCGGAGCGGCGGCGCACCAGCGACGGCACTGTAAGAAGAATGCCCAGCCCGTAAAGGGCAAGCGCAGCCCAAAGCAACATGACAGGGGATGACGCCTCAACAGGTGAAGCTCATCGAGTCTCAGTATAGCACCCCAACGTGCGGCCACTCTGTCCCGCTGCCATTCCATCTGCGAGGCTGTGATCCCGATCTTCCGTGGAACCCACTCTTCTTGCCCTCTGTATGGCTTTGACAGCCCAACCTCGTGCAGGCTTTATGACTCGGCACCAACTCCACCCAAAGTGATTCCACAGGATGACTCCGTATCACCTTTCCTCGTCAGCCGAAGGACCGTACAACGCCGGCACAGGCAGATTGTTGAGCCTGAAGTAGACCCCAAGCTGAGCACGGTGGTGGATGGTGTGATTCAAGACAAAGTTCCGAAAAACAGACAGGCGCGGCAGGGTGAAAATCGTCTTTCCTCCCGAAAGCAGAGACCAGGGCTTCCCCAGGCTTTCATCGCTAACTCCAGCCAGAGCCACGCGGGCGGCAGCCACGTTCTTGTCGAAAAGATCAAGAATCTCTCGATGCGAACCTATGAATGCCGGCTGATGAGGCGCACTCCCAGGGGGAGAAAGGTCAAAGGAGTCTTGCTCCAGAGCTGTCGCACCCCAGGCTGGAATCTCTGCAAGATGGGTAACCAGCCGCCCAAGGCTGGAAGACTTCGGGTGCGGCCGCCACTCCATGCGGTCGTCCGGAACGCGCTCAAGACACTTCCTCGTGTTCGCCATTTCCTGGTCAAACTCGGCCAACAGAGCTTCGCGCAGGGTCATAACTTCTCCTGACCGTACTCTTGGATTTTAGAGTGGAATCCGTGGTTGGGCAATTGAGAACATTGAGCCCCGGCCGGTTGCGATGGGTTGAACGAAACGAGCTAAGTACGCAAAAAGCGGTCTCAGGCTGCGACAGTTCCCAAAAGCGGACTAGCCTAGCTAGAACTTTTTCCGCCCCTTGATCTGAAATTGGAAGCCGGCCGCTTGGTCGACGACACTCACCGAGTAACGACGCGTGATCTGATACTCCACCTGAATCACCGCGCCTTGCGCCGTAGTGACGTCAATTGCGAATGTGAAGAAGAGGTTCTTGGTAACCCGTTGCTGAACCGCAACCTGCGCGCCTCGGTTGGCTTGGTTGCCACCAACTTGCGGATCAATCGTCAACGAGGTGATTCCGGTTAACTTCTGCACCTTGCTGCTGACCTGGCCGGCGACGCCTTGCGCGAGAACCGTCCGCGGGGTTGCCGCCGATGTTTGGCTCGCTTCGGTGGTTTGCCCCGTGACCAGCAGATTGATGATGTCGACGGGGGCCAGCGGCGGATCGGAAGTATAGGTCGTACGCAGGCGGTCGAGAGGTCCGACGAGATTCACCGTCAGATTAAACTGCTGAATCACTGTGGTTACGGTGAGGTTGACCACAGGTTCGGTCTGGAGAGGATTCACGAAATCGATCACCCCGTTTTCCACCAGGTAGCGGTTCCCCTGATAGAACATCTCTCCTGATGAAATGGTGGCGCGGCCCAAGATCACAGGTTCCGCCAGTGTTCCTTGCACGCGCAGGTTGGCGCTGCCCTGAACATTCAGCGCGCTGCTGGCCAGCGCCAATTCCTGACCCGAAGCCACCGAAACGTTTAGCTTCACGTTTTGGGCCATTCCACCCGGCTCAGCGGGAGAGGACTGGCCGGAGAACTGATCGGAAAAAGTTGCAAGGTCAAACCCGGACGTCAGCGACAGCCGATCGATCACCACCTGCCCACTGAGGAGCGCAGAATGGGGTGTTCCAGATAGCGTCAGGTTACTGGTCAAAACCGACCGCGTGCCCTGCGGGTAACGTAGGCGTAAGCTCTTGCCAGCGATGGCGAGGTCAAACTGAACCTTGGGTTGAAGACTCACGGAACCGCTGGCAGAAAGGGTGCCTCCGCCAGCCTCCGCCGACAGGCTCTTGATGTTGGCACGCCCTTTTTCGATGTCGATTTCGCCATTCACCTTTTCCGCGCCAAGCGGCGCATTGGGAGGCAGGATGCGTCCGTCGGCAACGCGGATGACACCTCGCGTCTCAGGATGGCTAATGCTGCCTTGCACATCGACATTCAGGTTGATCTGGCCGGAAGAGTTCCAAGTAGGATAAAGGAGCTGGAGCAGATGAAGATCGACGGTTCCGGTAGCGTTAGCGCGTATGCTCCCGGGGTTTTGAACCGGAACGGTGGCCTCAAGGTTGAGGTCGGTTCCAGTTCCCTTCAACCCCGCACGCTGGAGCGTGAGAATACCATTCCGATAATCCAGACGAATGGGCGAGGCGTTGGCAAGCTGGAGCGCCTGATACGCAAGGCTTAACGAGGGGATTTCAACGTTGCCCTCCATTTGTTGCGGGTTTTTCAACGGACCCTTTAGCTCAGCGCGAATTTGCATGCTCCCATCCAGGTTTGCGGGGGCCTCGGGCAGAACGCTGGTGAACACCGGACCGAGCTGGATTTCCTGGGTGTCCAAGGCAACCGTAGCCTGGTAGTCGCGGGTGAGGTTGACTGAGCCACGGACATGGACAGCGCTGCCCACCAGATTCGAATCCAGCGCAAACGTGACTTGGTGTTGGGCGACGGTCGCTTGGGCTTTGAGGCCGTCCAGCTTCTGTTTACGAACTTGTAGCCTTGGCGCCTCGACATTGGCCTCGAGTTGCGGCGCGCTTAGGTTGCCTCGGCCCTTCACCGACGCCGCCAACAAACCGATGATGTCCGGAGTGCGCGCACTGAGGAACTCGATCTTCTGAAGATGGACGGCGGGAAAGTTGATCTGCACGTCATAGTCTCGAGTTTTCCAGTTGTACAGAAGCGTGGCGCCGGCCGAACCTGCGGGGGTGAACAGATGAACAGTGGAGTGAGTATCGTTTCCCTCGCCATCAAATTTCACCGTCAGGTTCTGGATGGGCTCCTGCCACGCGTGCGCCTCGGTTAGCTGTATCGATCCCTGGCCGGCGGGACTGGCCACAGAGCCGTGCACGGCGAAGCTGGCGGACAAGGTTCCGCTGACGGGATAGTGTAGGTCAGCCACATCCTGAATATCTGCGACCGCCACCCGGTCCGCCGTGACGCGCACGTTGATTGGGTTCCGGGGTGAATAAGACCAATCCTCTAGGCCGACCGCAACGTCAAAGGCAGCGTGACCTTTGGCGCCGCCTTGAAGTTCTCCTTGGTGAAACGCAACGCCAGAAGGGCTAAGGCTGACTTCTGCCCGTAGCGACCGTATGCTTACTCCCGAATACTCAAGATTCGCAGCCGACAATTGGCCCTTAAGCTCCGGATTCGTAAGTGTGCCTGTTAAGTTGCCGTGAAATGCCGCCAAGCCTGCCAGTCCCAAGAGTTGCCGCGGCTGCGAGACGGAAAACCGACTCCGCACAGGGGCGCCGCCTTCTAGAATCAGCGCCAGCAGATCAACTTCCCGCAAGTCGTCGCTGTGTGCCTGGATTCCCAAATGGCTCCGGTCACCTAAACTTCCGTCCAGATTGAGGGCGCTCTGGGGCGTTCGCAGATAAGTGCTGTGCAGCACGGCCGCTTGATGCCCGGCGTCGTAGGCGAGATGAATCGCCCCTTCGACAGGCATCGAGTGGGAACCGCTTCCGGCCGCGGATTCGTTCTCCAGTGATCCAGCAATGGTGGCGTCCGACTGCACTTGCAAGTCGCGCAGGCTGCCGCGCCAGCTCACCTGAACGCTTCCATTCAGCCGCCCCGCGACCCCAACACCTGGCAGGGCATCGAAACGCAACGCCTGCCGAGCGGCAGCCAACGAGAAATCGTGGATGTCGCCTTCGACGCGAATTTGGGGTACCTGGGCGAGGTTCGTTATGCTGAGACGACCGGTCACGTGCCCGCCCAGGGCGTCTGCATTGAGGGCCCGAACCTCGAGCCCGCCTTTCTCCAGGCGATACTCGCCGGTGAAAGATCGAACGGTGCCGTGTGCTTGCGGAACAGTTACGGTTAGCGCTGGACTGGCGAATTTTCCGGCGACCCCGAGCCTCTCAACCGCGGAGCGGCCGGTTGCGTTTTGGTAATTGAACGTGCCCTGAGTGTCGATTTCGCCGAGAGGCAGTGAGCTTTGCTTGAGCAGTTGGGCCAGCTCTTTGGTCCAAATCTGCGCCTGATATGACCCGGCCACTGAAGGGCTCGAGTAGTTGTACAGGTGCAACTGAGTCTTAAGCCAGGACGAGCCGCTGCGTATCTGAACGGAACTCAGCGTCAATGCTGCCGGAGCGGCGGAGAATCGTGCCTGGAGATCGTGGATGAGAGGGTCGTAATTGCCGAACTGAACGCGAGCCTGACGGTAGCTCAAGGATCCGTCGTAGGCCACCGTGGCCATGTTAAATGCGGCTTGTGCGTCAAGGTCCTGGACGTCTGCGCTCAGCGGCGTGTACTTGTCATTGCAGTAGATCGCTCCATTGTTCACGGCGAAATGTCGAACCGCCAATTCGAAGACATCCATTGGCTTGCTGCCCGACTGCCGCGGGGAAGTTTGTGGCAAGTTCGATTGGCCCTGGGCACCGACGAGAAAATGAATCACGGGATGATCGATCGCCAAGCTATTCAAAGTCACCTTCTGGTGACGCAGCGATATCACTTTCAACCCGACGGCAATATGATCTGCGCTGAAGAGCGGAGCCTGCGTGTCAGCCTCCGTGCCATGAACCACGATCCGATACAAGTCAGCTTGCAAGCCGGACCAGCGAAACCCGAAATCGCCGATTTCGACACGGCCTCCGGACGCCTGCGCCGCATGTTCGATAATCACCCGCAACAAATACCGGTGAAACGAGCGGCTGCGGACTACGAGCGCGCCAGCACCGACCAGAACCAAAACTGTCGATAGCACGATCAGAAAAAGCCGGACCGCGCGTTTCCACGTTGTCATCGAACCTGCCTCTTGAAGAGCGAGGGCCACGCCACAGCACATTCCATCCGCGAGGCCATCAGAAAGCCTGTCCGAGCGTCACGAACCACTGCGTCCTCTTGAGCCCCGGCACCGGATTCAGGTTCTGGCCTACATCGATCCGTACCGGACCCACCGGCGTTTGATAACGCAAGCCGAAACCCACCGTGTTGCTGTAGTCACTGAACAAATGGCGAAAACCAATGGCGTCATACACGTTCCCGCCATCGTAGAACAACACGCCTCCTAAGCCTTTCTTCAAAGGTATGGGAAAGCGAGCCTCCGAGTTGAAGATGAAGAGCTGACGGCCTCCCGCCGGAACCGTCACTTTTGTGGTGCAAGTTGAGGGCTCATCAGCCGCGGTGCAAAGAAGCGCGTCTTGTTGTGGTCCTGCGCCGTTCAGAGTGAAACCCCTCAAGCTGTCAGAACCGCCTGAGAAGTAGCGCTCGCTGAAGGGAACGTGACTGCCGCCGAACGATGACACCAGTCCGAGTCGGAAATTATTGGCCCACACCAGCCAGGGTTTCACTTGCCGGTAGTATGCGGTTTGGCCGAAGAAACGCGCAACATTGTCACTGGAACCGAAAATCGTTGGGCTAATGGCAAGGCTCGCGGTCTGGAACATGCCACGATGTGCGTCGAGTGGCATATCGCGCGTGTCGCGAATGAAGGATGCGGAAATCGTTGAAAGGTGGACCAATTCGTCTTCGGGAGGCACGAAGCCTTTGATCAGGAGGTGGGTCAACGAAGTTTGCTCAAAGGTGTAACGGAGCTGCAACCGCCTTGTCTTAGCGGGATCCAAAGCCTTCTCAAACTGCACAGCAGCCTGTCCCACCCGCGCGGTGTAGAGGGGATTCTGTGTGGTATGTTCCGCGGAAAGACTCCAAATCGCGCTCCAGTTGCTGTCCCAAAAATGCGGCTCCGCGTAACTGAGAGTGCCTCTTTGATCGAGAATTGAAATCAGAGCTGAAGCCGATCCGGTTTCCCCTCGGCCGCGCATATTCAGCCTGCTATAACTAAACGATCCCTGGGGGTCGAATTTAGTCTTTTGGAGTACGGTATAACCCGGCGGAAGCCCCACAGTCGGCAAGCCAGGCAAAATGAGAACGCCACTGGAAAGGCTGCCGTTCTGTGGCGTTATCTGAAAGCCCCCGCCGTAGGTCAGGGAGTTGCGCTTCTCCTCGTGCACCCTCACCAGAACATCTTCCTCCGTCTGAGTCGTCACCGGCCTGCGGGGTGAGACGTCAGCCCAGTCAAACACGCCCGCATTGTAAAGGTTTGTCCCCGCTGCCAACAGTTTACCTTCGCTCAGGTCGGTGCCAGCGTGAACGGCGGCCGTTCGCTCAATAAACTCCGGGCGCGAACGTATCCCGCCGACGTACAAGACCTGTGAGATTTTGACGCGTGGGCCTTCGTCAATCCGGTAAGTCACAGCCACTCGATGAGGATCGTCGGCCACTGGCGTCACCGTTGACCGAAAGGCGGCCTCGGGATATCCCAGGTTCAAGTAAGTCGCGACAATCCGGTTTCGATCTTGGTTCAGCCTTGAAGGCGAATAGGGCTGGCCGGGCCTGAGCATCAGTCCAGCAGGAGCTAGGGTAGAAACCGCTTGGGTTCGATTGCCGTCGATGTCAATTGTGCCGACGAGTGTCTGCACCCCTTCGTCAATTTCAAAGGTCACGTACACCTCGGGATCGCGGTCGACAACGTTGGGCGTAACCTTGACCTCCGCAAAACCCGCGTTGCGGTAATAAGCCTCCAGGTTGCCGACGCTGGTGTTCAGCAGGTCTTCGCTGAACTTACCTCGTGAGAAGAATCGCGCCTTCTGCAGGACCACCTGATTCCGAAGTTCGGTGGTGGTGATGCGATGGTTTCCGGCAAGGGCGACCTCCACGACGCGATGGCGGTGCCCGCGGCTCACCTCGTAGGTTAGTTCGATGGCTGACGCGTCATTCCGGAGCTGTGACGTCACCTTAACATCGAAAAACCCTTTACTCTGGAAATGAGAAACCAGGTTTCGCGTACCTTCGTCGACCAAGTCCTGATCGACGGCGTTCTCCTCGTACACCGGAATAAGGCTTCTCATCGCTTTCTTGGAGAGGCGCGCACCCACCACGTTGACGATAACGGTCGGGCCGACAGTAACTTGGAAGTTCAATGCGACCGTGTTCGTCTCGGGGTTATAGTGGGGCTCATCGAGTCGCACTTGGCTCGCCAAGTAGTCTTGCTTACCGAGGTACTTCTGGAGAAAGTCTTCGGCCGCGCGCAGGCGATCGGCATCGTAGCGCTGGCCCGAATGCAGGTTTGCGCTGCGCAGCCGAGCGCGCACTGACCGCAACGCCGCCTGCAGCCGCGCGATCTCCTGAGCGGGCGGACCGGTTATGTGAATGCTTCCAAACCTGCTGCGCCTGTTCAAGGTAACGCGATAGATGACAGTAGCAAGTTTACGAGCTTGATCGACTTGAATCTCGGGATCCACTTCCGCCTCGAAATAGCCCTGATGGACCAGAAAGCGCTCGAGGGAATGCTTACCGGCTTCGACGCGCTCTTTCTCGTACGGATCCTGCGCGGGATAATTCACGGCGTTAAGCAGGCGCGCGTAACTGAACACCTTTGTCGCGCCCGGAAAATAAAGCATTCCCAGATAATAGGCGGGTTCCAAAAGGAGCTCGACATGCAATCCGTCTGCCTCGGGCGTGACATTCACTTCGACTTTGCTGAACTGACCGGTGGCCTGAAGCGCTGCAATGGTCTTTTGCACTTTCTCGTCGGAGTAAGGCTCGCCGCCATGCTGCACCAGCAGTTTCTGAAAGGCGTCTACGTTCACCGTCGGCCGGGCGATCAAAATTACCTCAGCAACCGGCTGTCCTTCGTAGGAAATCCCTGCTAGCTGTTGTGCGTGCAGTCGATGACGAACACTTAGTAACACAATTGATGCCAGAATCAGTCCGAGCAGGAGCCTGTTTGGCTGATTCGCTGGCCTCGAATGATCGCCGCCATAGATTCCTGCTGTTCGCCTCACGCTCTTTATTGACATCTCGGAAGGCCCAATTGGCGCCGCGAATTGCGCGGGTGCCAGTGGTCGCACGCGCAAACTCTCATCGTGGTCCCTGCTTCCCTTCGCCCTCCGCGAACATCTCGCCGAGGGGCATGACGCCCGGCGCGGGCACCAATCCCACGCCGGGCCGGTCCCTGCCTTTCGCGCTCTCCCCCAACATCGAATTGATTTCCGCGCCAATTAGGGCAATGAGGCTGCTGATGTAGAACCACACCATGAGGACGACAAACGCTCCCAATACGCCATAGGTCTTGTGATAGGAAGCAATGCGTTGGATATAGACATTGAAGCCGAGCGGGCCTAACAGCCAGCCCGCTGCAACCACGAGCGTTCCGGGCGCCATCCAGCGCCACGGCCGCTTGCAGTTGGGGAGGACACCTTCGATAAGACTGATGCAGACGAATGCCACGACGATGGTTATGGCCCATCGCGCCGCCGCTGCCAGCAACGGAAGCAAGCGCGACGCCGGCCTTGCCGATACGAGCCGCTGATCGAACAAGCTGCCCACACTGAGCAATCCAAAGGTGGCGACGAGCAGCACAATGAGCACGAAAACCATCAACACGGCGATACCCAGTCGCCTCAGGTAGCTTCGCGTCTCCTGAACTTCGTAGACGACGTTCAACGCCGAAGTCAGGGTCATGAGGCCGCCGCTGGCAGCCCATACCGTACCTAAGATGCCTAGGGACAAGAAGCTTCCGTGAGCCTGCACCAGGCTGCCGACGGTGTCCCACAGTACTCCCTGAATGTCCTGCGGAAAATACTGGACGATCCGCTGCAGGCTGTCGTCCCAGAGGTGGGTAAAAGGCAGGAGCCCGATGATTGCCGCCAACAAGATCAGGAATGGAAACAGCGCCAGGCAAAAGTAGTAGGAAATCTCGGCTGATAACGACGTCAAATCGTGCCGGTCAATTCGCTTGCCGAGGAGGACCAGAAAATTGACCCATGAAGATCGGCCGCTCTGTGACCTGTCATCAAGTCCCATGAAATCAACAATACCTCATCTAGCGAATGTACCCCGCTCGATCCCTCCTTCAGTTTGGCAGAAGCACGCGGAATTCGGAACCTGGACTCCTACTCCTTATCTCGGCTCGCACAATACCAGGTAATGGTTCATATTCATAGGCTGATTCAGAATACAGTTATAGCGCGGGCACATTGCGAATACGAATTGGAGGGAACATTGATGAAAGGCTGGTCGATTGGGTGTGCCGCACGACTCGGTTTGGTAATGCTGCTTAGCCTTGTCCCTACAACGACTCCCGCGGCCGGCCGCATGGCCGCACAAACCTCAGGAGTGAGACAGCCTCTCGCGGCGGGAGCAGATGCACACACAATGTCACCGGCAAGCGCGACTGCCGCCCTTAGGCCAAGCACTTCAGGGTCCAGCAAGGACGCCACTGACCTCGCCGGGATCAAGACATTCTACGAAGCCGGACTCAAGCGAAACGGCATTGTTGGAAGCGGCCTGATGTTGATTCGAGGTGGCCGCCTCGTGGGGAGTGACTTCCAAGGGTACGCGCGCCTGTCCCTGCGGCAGGCCGTCACTAAGAACACTACCTTCCACTGGGCTTCCATCACCAAGACGCTCACTGCAATCGCCATTCTGCAGCTCCGGGATCGCGGATTCCTGAAGCTGGATGATCCTGCAGTCAAATACGTGCCGGAACTCTCCGCTGTGCATGATCCCTGGGGTGCAGTCGATGCCATTACGATCCGAAATCTGCTGACACACAGCGGGGGCTTTCGTTCCGCCACCTGGCCGTGGGGCGGAGATCAGGACTGGCAGCCGTTTGAGCCCACACGGTGGTCACAGATTGTGGCCATGCTGCCTTATACCGAGATCTTGTTCAAACCCGGTAGCCGCTTCAGCTATTCGAACCTCGGCTTTGTGCTTCTCGGGCAGATCATCGAGCGACTCACTGGAGACGACTACGAGGTGTACGTTGATAAGAATGTTTTAAAGCCTCTTGAGATGTATCAAAGCTACTTTGACCGGTCACCTTACCACCTGCTGAAGTACCTCTCGGGAAGCTACACAATCTCGGGCGGCAAGCTTACCGAGCAGCGCTTCAACTTCGACACGGGAATCACGGTGTCAAACAGTGGCCTGAACTCTCCCCTTCCAGATATGGTCAAGTACATGAAATTCCTGCTGGGCGATACGGAGCGAAGCGAAGCTTACGACGAGGTCCTGAAACGCTCGTCGCTCAAGGAGATGTTTCAGCCGGAGCTGCGGATTACGTCTCGGGATGCATCAAATCCCAACGGTCCTGACGAGCATGACTCTGTGGGGCTTTCCTGCTTCATCCGTGAGGACGGCGGCCGCACATTCGTTGGCCACGGCGGGAATCAAAACGGTTTCATCAGCCACTTCTACCTTGAGCCGGAGACGCGCAGCGCCTACGTGGTGAATTTCAACACCGACGCCTCTGACCGCAATCAGAACACGGCTCGGTTCGATCGCGAGCTGCGAGACTACCTCTTCGCGAACTTCTTCCCGCGTTACGAAACTCGGGCCGCGGCAACGGTCCGGTAGGTGAACGAATGCGCGCGGTCCATTCGGCGCATCTGCTCTATTCAGGTACGCTGGCTAGGGGAACCCTGACGTAACAAATGCGCCTGCGGTTCCAGGTGTAGGTGATGCGGAGACTACCGTCCTGACTCTGAATAAGCGCCGGATAGGAGTACTCGCCCGGCTGGTCTTCCAAGGTGAGAAACACGCGGAAGTGCTCGCCGTCTTTGCTCACGGCGAGGTTTAGAGGTGTACGGTTGTGCTGGCTGTTGTTGAATGCCAGCACCACGCGTCCGTCGTGCAGGGCTAGAGCGTCAATACCTGAGTCGGGGTTGGGGAGTTCGAGGGGACGGGCCTGGGTCCAGGTAGCACCCGCGTTAAACGAATCCGCCACGCAGATCTTCCCGATGAGTGCGGTCGAACGCGCGTACAGGCGGAGGTGCTTGCTGCCCAGCGGAACGATGGAAGGTTGGATGATGCCGTAAACCTTTTCTTCCCTGCCGGAACCCGCCGGAGCCTGTTGCGCCGATTGCGCCTTCGATGGACGCGGCACAGTAATAGGCCCAATGCGGCTCCAGGTGGCTCCGGCATCGATGCTGCGTTCGATCCAAGCCGCCCAGGTGTGATAGCCCTCCACAGATGTTCCGCTGACGATGGTTCCATCGTCCAGCACCAAGGGCTTGGCCCGGATGGGCCCGTAGAGGCCCGCGGGCAGGTGCTCGGGTGCGGACCACGTCTTGCCATCGTCCACGCTCCAGCGCCGCCCGGCAGCCCACGTCTCCGGGCTGAAGCCGAATTTGTAGTACAGCCAAAGCCGTCCGTCGCGGGTGTAGAACAGCACTGGATTCCAGGTGGGAACATCGGGTTCGCGGACAAGTTCAAACGGGATCGACCACTGACTCCCAACGCGCCGCGAGGCCCAGATCGCCACGTCCGGCGCGCCCTCCTCTCTGCCTCCGAACCACGCCGCCAGTAAGCCGCCAGAGCGCAGCTCCACCAGCGTTGAGGCGTGGCAAGACACAAACGGAGCCGAGGTGAAGATGAACTCCTTTTGAACGGGCCCAGTCAAGGCCAGGAGGGGCATGCCGACGATCAGTCCGAGGATGGCGAAAAACTTCACAAGGCAACTCTCAAGACGAGCTGTAAGAACTGGTTGGAACGTACGAAGGCAGCATCGTCTTAGAGCCTGCTGACCGACGCCGCCGATCCCATTTTCGGGGGCTATTAGAAAAGGAACTTCACCGCAGCCTGCACTAGCCGTGGCGGTTGCGCACTCACGACTTGGCCGAACGTCGAGCTGGTGATGTTGCCGTTCACGGACGTGGGCCCGAAAAACTGCGCATGGTTGAAAGCATTGAACGCTTCCAAGCGAAACTCGAGTGATCGTGACTCCGAAAGCCGCAGGCTTTTGAGCAATGCCAGGTTGAAATTTGCCATTCCAGGACCGTAAAAGAAGCGCCGGGCAGCGTTTCCAGGCTCGCCGAGAGGTTGCAAACTAAACAGCGACGTATTGAAATACGACCGTCCGTTCCGCGGGTTCTGATTGAGATCGAGTGGCCCCGGCACCACGTTTGGCTCATCAACCGCGTAAGGACTGATTCCGTTGGGAAGTGTGCCGAGCAGTGAGTTGTCGCTGTTGTTGGTGAGGGTGACGGGAAATCCTGTACTGAAGCGTGTGATTCCAGTGAGGACCCAGCCCTCAGTGGCCCGATTGCGCGCGCCGAAGAGGTGCGCGAACGGCAGCGGATAGCGATAGCTGATCACGAAGTTGTGAGCCAAGTCAAAGGACGACGCAGAGCGGCTGAGGTTGTAGTCCAGAGGGTTGACTTGCTCCGAGACGCTGGACGCTTGGTCGATCGACTTGCTGTAGGTGTAGCCCGCGAGAAAATCGCCGCGCGTGCTCACGTGCCGGACGGTCAGTTCGAGGGCATTAAAATTGGAATTGCCCATGGTTGACATCCAGTTGATGCTGCCAAAATTTGGGCCGAAGGGCGCGCGCGTACCGTTGATCGTCTGGCCGGACGCTGTCGTGTATACACCGCTTTCGCCGTAAGGTCCGCAGGTTGGGGTCCCGGGCATCACCTGACCGGGCTGGCTCAGGCCCAGGCACAGGCCGGGATTACCGGGGTTGGCTTCCACCAGAACCAGCAAATGGTGGGATTGGCTGCCGACGTAACTCGCCGTCACCAGCGTGGCGTTGCCGAACTGTCGCTGAAGCGAAAGGTTGTACCCCACGCTGTACGGGGTTACATTTCCGGGATAATAACCCGGCAAGCCCGCAATGGGTTCAAATTGGGCGAAATTGACGTCGGCGTTCGGATTGCTCGGCGACGCATTCAGCGGCGGATAGGTGATGGGGAAGCGCTGACCGTTGTCAAATCCGCTAGCCGCATTTACAAAGGGATTGGTATACAGCGGCGGAGCCGGACTGACGTAAGTGATTCCGTACGGTGGATTGCCCGCTACGACGCCAGCGGTGACGCCCTCGATCGCCGTGAAGAACTCTCCGAAACCCGCCCGAATGCTCGTCTTTCCCGGCCCTCCCAAGAACCGGCCGAGCAAGCCGTCATGTTCGCCCGGCGAATATGCCACACCCAGCCGCGGCGCCAGATTGTTCCAGCGGGTGGGAGCCAAGCTTCGCGCAATTCCAGGATCTAGGGGATAGACCAGGCCAGCAGGTGCACCCGGAAAAACCACCGACTGCTGGCCTGGGTTAAGAGTCTCGAGTTGGTTATATTTCTCATACCAGGGCATGATCACGTCCCAGCGAAGGCCATAGTTCAGCGTAAGGCGAGAATTCATGCGCCAACTGTCCTGCAGGAAGAGGCCTCCATACTGATTGCGGTTGTAGAAGGCCTGTGCGTTTCCTTGGGTATAGCTGCTCGCAATACCCAGCAGGTAGTCTGCGAAGTCCAAACCCGTCTCGGAACCGAAGAAGGAGAAGGTCCCGTTGCATTGGATACAGCTCGAGGCGTTCACCTGATTGGCGATGAACTCGCCGCCGAGCCTAAGGGTATGGGAACCTACAACGTGCGCGAGATTGTCCAGGACCTCGAACGTGTTGTCGTACTGGTTGAGTCCCGTAATTCCTACGCCGATGGTGAAATTATTCAAGATCGTGTTTTCAATGCCCTCGATGTTCGGCCGATTGGCGATGATGCTAGGTTGTCCCTGGGCGTTGAGGAACCCTTGAGAGGCTAAGCTGGTTCCGACGCCACCTACCGGAACGCCCAACAGATTCACGTCGCGCACATAGGAAAAGTGAGCCTCATTCACCGTCCTGGCGCCGAACGTTTTGGTGTCACTAAAAGTGAGCAGTTGTGCCCGGCCAACATTCAACGCGTTGAACCCGGGAACGCTCGCGCCTCCCTGCTGAACCGGATAAGGATTATCCAGCAGGTAGTCATCAATAAAATAGTACGCCGAGAGCAAGCCCAGCCTGGTGTTGGCGTCCAACCGCACGCTGCCCTTGTCATCACGCAACCTTTGATCGACTGCGGAGGTCGTGAAATAGTTACCACCGGAGTTGGGCAGAGGCATGTACTGAAGCAGATTTTGGGAAGGGGCGGACCAGGCGCTCTGCGGGATCACGGCATTCGGAAATACGCACTGAGCCGGTCTCGTACAGCCTGGCGTGTAATAGTTCTCGCCGGAAGTTACCTTGTAGCCGAGCTTCTGCGAAAGCTGGTCGGCCCAGTAAGGCCCGCTCACGGTGCAGGGGCCGTCCGAACACGTCCCCAACGTACCGATCTGATCGGAAAGATCGCCGGCGCGGTTCTCTAACGACGGCACCTGCACAAGCCCTGTATCGACACCCTCAATCAGCCTCGTACCTTGATAGTCGGAGAAGAAGAAGACTTTGTTGTGAACGAGTGGCCCGCCGATCATGCCGCCGAATTGGTTCTGTTCAAACGTGCCTCGACCGGCGGAGAAGAAGTTGCGGGAATCCAAATCGGTGTTGCGAAGATACTCGAACGCTTCGCCGTGAAACTGGTTGCCACCCGACTTGGTGACCACGTCAATCTGGCCTCCCCCGTAGTTGCCGTATTGCGCGTCGAAATTGCTGGTAAGAATGCGAAACTCGGCGATGGAGTCGAGATTAGGAATAATGCCGGCGCCCATCGTGAACCGCTCCGTGGCGTCGGCGCCGTCCACCCTGAATCCGTTCGCGTATTCCCGCTGGCCATTGATGGAAAGTGTGCCTGGATTCAGATTGCCCGCAGGGGAAATTATGCTGGCGCCCGCGGCTTCGATGGAGGTCGAGGTAATCGTAGTCACCGGCGCCACACCGGGCTGAAGTGCGAGCAGGTCGGTGTAACCACGCCCATTGAGAGGAACGGCGCTCACCTTCGAGCCCGTAATGACTTCACCGAGCTGCGTATCGGCCGTTTCGACATGATTGGCCAAGCCGGACACTGTCACCGTATCCTTACGCCCGCCGAGAACAAGGGGCACGTCCACAAGCTGGGCGCTATCGGCGTCCACCACCACGTCCGTGCGCCGGTAAGGTTTGAAGCCAGGCGCCTCGACGACGATCGTGTAAGAACCGACTTCCAGTTTGGGCAGCGAATAAGCGCCCTTTGAATCCGCCGTCGTCGTCTGCCGTACGTTTGTATCGGCATTCACTGCGGTAACAATCGCTCCGGGAACGGCAGCCCCGCTCGCATCCGTGATGGTTCCGGAGACACTGCCGCCAACGATTGCCCAGAGGCTCAGCGCAAATGCCGGCAAACCCATCGAGAAAAAGAAAAGTGACCGCCTCATGCACCCCGCTCCCCCTAAAGTCTTGCGGAATCGCCGAGCAGTTGGCGAACCGCACGACGTTCGATCAGATGGATGTGTAAGGCCGTGCACGCGTTCTCCCTTTATGCGGCTCGGTGAACGCCGCCTATCCTTTTCGGTCTTTGCTACCTGCTATCCGATCTTACCCTCCGGGCGATTGACCACGCCAGAGGGAATTGGGTGTCAGATGTGTCCGAAGAAGACGCTGGCCGATAAGTTAACATAGCCTCCTGCTTGGGCATCGCCGCCGGCCGTTTCTCACTTCTCTCACTTCATCTTCCTTTGTTTTCATAGACCTAACGGTTTCGGTCGGTAATTTTTCGTCTTTCTGTTGTTATCTGTCTAGTAATATTGTCATGCCACGTCGGCTCACAACGATAGCTTACTACTCTCGCCTACGGCACCGCTGCCGACTTCTGGACTAACGGAGTCTCTTGCTGTCCACAAGCCAGCCGAAGGCCTAAGTTGCAAGCCTGCTGCAGCCGTTGCGACGCGAGAGCCTCGTCCCTGGGCGTTCCGGTGCCACGCTGGTACAGCCGGGACACCTCGAAGCAGCTCGCTGCGTTGCCGCCCTGGCAGCCTTTCTCAAAGTTGGCGACCGCCTGGGCGGGGTCGGGAGCCGTCCCTTGTCCCACCAGATAGCTTTGCCCAAGCCGGCCACAGCCGCGCCACCATCCGACGTCGCAAGACTTTTGGAACAGGTTAAACGCGTGCGCCCCATCCTGCGGAACGCCGAGTCCGCTGCTATAAAGCGAGCCCAAAATAAAGCAGCTCGCGCCGTCATCCTGATCGCAGGCGCGTTGGAACACGTCTTTGCCGTCGCCTCGCGCGAAGGCGATCAGACTTTCGCACGCCTGCGGCACACCCAGGTCACAGGCGCGGCCCAAGCTTACGCCGGCCGCGGTCGCATTCCGCGGCACCACGCGGCCTTCGTTCAGCACCTGACCTTCGGTGAAGCAGCCGATTGCGGAGCCGTCCTGACACGTATCCTTGAGGACGCTTACCCACGTCTTACAAGCCTTCCAGCGCTGATTCTGGCACGCCTGCCGCCAAAACTCTGGACTGTGGCCAGGAAAGTCCTTGCCGTTCTTGAAGAATCCAGTGGCCATCATGCTGGCAAAGAGCGAAATCCACACCGCCATGGCGGCGAAGTTCGCCTGCTGCGGGCTCCAGGTCCACACGGGTGCCAGCGAACGGAATTTCTCGGCCAAGGCTTCGCTGGCCCGGTCCAGCGCGCGCACGCTCAAGTTAAGCAGCGGGACTGAAAGCAGTTTGTCATAGAACTCGGGAGCGCCAAACCAGCTCAGCGCGCCATAGGTGGCGAAGACTGCTGCTCCGTAGATCCCTCCGAAGAGAAGTTTGCCTAGCTTTGTGCGGGGCGACGTGGCCGGATCTGTGACCAACAGGTGTAAGCCCAGGAAAACGGACACCGGGATGTTGGAATCCACAAAGTGGTAGACCCCAGTGAAGTGGGTGTAAGCGAGGTTCAACCCGTACAGAACCGCTGCTGACGCCAGGGTCACCAGGGTGACTCCGAACAGGCTCTGCACCACCAGACCCAACAGGAAAATCTCAAGATAGATGTGCGGCGGGCGGTGCAAGGTGCTGGCGATCTCAATCCCCCAGGTCATCCGTGTGGTTCCACTGGCGATCAGGGCTACCGAGAAGACGAAAAGAGACAGCGCGGACGGGTTAAAGATGTGGGTGAGCCTGCCGTCCCGCTTCCATTTGATGAACTCTTTACCGAGCACGCCGGTAGCTACCATTAGAGACTGCAGGAAGAACCAATCATCCCTGAACCATAGAAACAGATTCGTACTGAGGATAATGGGGAAAGGCCCGAAGCCCAGAACCCACTCGTCCCGGCGCCACCAGCACACCAACATGTCGAGGGCGTAGGCGAAGATTAATTGGGCAACGATAAGCGGGATGTAATGATACACCTCACGCCAGTACCAGCCCCAATACGCATAGACGCAAGCCTGCATGAGGAGCTGGACGTAATGTACCTTCCGAAGAACGACGTCGTAGCGGAGGGTGCGGCCGACGCGGGCGGCCCGGTGACGCAGGATTAACCAAAAAACGAGCAGTGCACCCGCGGCACCCCAAAAGGATTCCACCAGGCCCGCGTTAGCGCTGATACGGGGAAGGAAAGAAAGGCATCCGAGGAGCAGGATAAGGAAGAAGGCCAAGCGAAGCGCGGGAATGCGATTCGCGGCCCGAAGCGCAGGTGATCCATTGCTCGGCGGCCTGCCGGACTGCCGCCCTGCGGCCGTCTTCTGCGACTTCGGCTGGCTCGATTTCGCTCGCTGGCTTCTCAAGACTTGAACCTAGAAAGTGAACCGAGCTGCGAACTGAATCTGCCTGGGCGCTTGCGCAGACAAGATCTGACCAAACGTCGGTTGGTTGAAATAGGTTTGAGGCAAGTTGAAATTCGCCCGGTTGAACAGGTTGAATGCCTGCGCTTCAACGGTCAGCTTCAGTCTCTCGGTCATCGCAAACCTGCGTACCAGCGCCAGATCGAAGGAGGCGAAACCGGGGCCACGAATGATATTGCGCCCCGCATCGCCGAATGTGTACTGGGGGGGAGTTACAAACGCGCTCGTGTTGAACCATTCGCTCGGCGTAGGGTTCGACAGTTTCCAGTTGCCTACCACATTGGGACGGTCAGAACCCGTCTGGCTGCCGGTGTTCCCGGTGTTGCTGTTATCAAAGCCCAGAACCGGAGTCAAAGGTTGTCCAGACTGTATCGTTGTGATTCCGTCGAAATCCGTGTTCCGAGTCCAGCGCGATTGCTGCGGCAGCCTCAGCACATAGCTCACCACCAGGCGATGACGCATATCAAAGCTGGAATTGGCGCGTTCAGCGTCAGGATTAGCACTATTCTGAGGAAAGTTCGGGTCGGGCGTGGTGTTGAGAAAGGCCGACTGATCGTCAATGGAATGCGACCAGGTGTAGGCAGCCCACAAGGACACATGCGACCCCATCTGCCGCTTGAACGTCGCCTGCAGCGAGTTGTAGCTTGAGTTCGAATCGCTCGAGATCAGGAAAATATCGCCGTACTGCGGATACGGCCTGCGGGATTGGATGTCCCCCGGGGCCGGCGGTGGTTGGTTGAGATCAATTCCCCGAATCAGATGCGTTCCCGCAGACCCGGCATAACCTAGCGTGAAGGTCCCGACGGAGGCAAGGGCGCGCTCGACGGTGAAGTTCCACTGCTGAATGTAGGGTGTGATGGTGTTCGGGTTCAGCACGTTCAGCGACGCCGGGGGGGTGTATGCTGTGTCGATGGGGAAAGGGTTTTCCAACGTCAGCAGGCCCTCCGCTGAAGGGAAAAACTCCAACAGGTTGAACTGGGGCGGGTTGAAATACATCGCCGAATTCACTTCCAGCATTCCGGAATCGTAATACATGCCATATCCCGCGCGGACGACGAGCGACTTCCCGGGACTCCACGCCAAACCCACGCGCGGCGCCACGTTATTCCAGTCGGGCTGAATCCCGGAGCGCGAGACACCATTGGTTCCCACCGGCACCACCTGAAAATTCGTAAAATCCAAGGTTGACATGCGGTTGGTGGGATCCGAGGCAGGAGTGTTGTACTCGTACCGTACTCCAAGATTCAGTGTCAGCTTGGGGGAAATTCTCCAATCATCTTCAAAATACGCGTTATAAGCCCGAGTTCGCAAAGTGATAGGATTTGCCGATTGGGACTGCAGACCAAAGTTGGGTAGTCCGAGCAGAAGATCGCTGATGCCGGAGCCGGAGAGGGCTCCGAAAAAGCCGAGGTCGCCGCGGCTGAAATAATACAAAATTCCGTTCAACTGCTGGTTGCGGATTTCTCCGCCGATTTTCAAGAGGTGCGATCCACGGTCCAGCGCCAGGTTGTCGGCAACCTGAAAGGTGTTCGTGTGACGGTAGTTAGGAAAGGTGTAATTATCTCCCACGCCGGAAAACCCAGCCACGCTAATGGTCGGGTACCCGAAGGCCGCCGGCGGAACGTTGAGCCAGTTCACCCCCCAGAGCTGACCCACGTTGACGTTGTAGTTCTGAGGAAGAATATCGCGCGAGAAACGGTTGAAAGCAACACTGACGGTATTGACGGCGCGCGGTGAAAGCGTCTGCCGGTACTGGAACATCGCGTTTTGGATATGGTCTTTCACATAGTCGCCGAAACCGGGTGTGGTGCTGGTTGACGGAGCCCCGTTTGAACTGCCGCCCCAAGGTTCAAAAAGATCAACGGTTCCGAAGCTGTAACGCCCCGTCAAATCCGCAGTCGAAGTTAAGTGGTGGTCAACCCGGTAGGTGCCTTGCGTATCGTTCTCGCTTTGCACCGGACTGGCAAGGAGGTTGTTGGAAAGGCCGGACAGGTTGGGCAGGGGATACATCTTCAGAACATCAGGAGCCACAGACGAAATCGAACTCGGTGGAATCACGTTACCGGTGAAGGGCAGTCCGGTGAAAGGATTCGTAACGGTTACACCCAAGGCCGACAGATCACCTTGCCGCTCCTGTGGCGTCGGCACCGTGGCAAGCTGGCTGAGCCCCTCGCGATCGCGAAGGAAATCCGTGCTGCCGAAGAAATAGGTCTTACTCCGAACGATCGGTCCACCCACCGCAAATCCGAACTGGTTTCGAACCAGCTTGGGCTTTTGGGCCGGGTCGAAAAAGTTGCGGGCGTCGAAAACGCGATTCCGCAAATACTCGTAAACCGCGCCGTGAAAGTCGTTGGTTCCCTGACGGGTGATGACGTTAACCTGACCCGCCGCGCTGCGCCCGTATTCCGCACTGTAGCTGTTGGTGGCCACCTTGAATTCCTGAATACTGTCAACCGGCGGCTCCACACCGTAGCGATTCACGTAAGGATCGTTGTTGTCCACGCCATCGAGAAGGTAGTTGTTGTACTCTTCGCGTCCGCCGCCCGCACTCATGGAGAAGGAGCCGTAGCTCGAAAGCTCAGAGTCTTGCACTGGCGGGGCCACGCCCGGCGCCAGCAAAGCCAACTGGAGAAAGTCACGCCGGTTCAGCGGCACCGAAGCGATTTGCTGCCGGTCTACGACGGTGCCCAGTTCTGAGGACTGCGCCTGCACCGGGACTACAACCGCAGTCACCGCGATCGTTTTTTTGACACCGGCGATGGGAAGATGGAAATCGGCCCGAATCTCGGCGTTTACGGCTACCGTCACTCCCGGCTGAGTTACGACCACGAAGCCCGGCGCCGAAGCCGACACGCTGTACTGGGCCGGTGGCAACTGAGCGATGGAATAAGCGCCGGAGGCATCTGTCGTTGTCTTGCGGACGAGCGAACGGCCCGCATCGGACACGGTAACCTGGGCGTTGGCTATAGAAGCGCCACTGGGATCGTAGACATAGCCCAGAATCGATCCACTCGACACTTGGGCTACTAACGAGGATGAAGCTCCAAGCACGACAATGAACAGCAGTGCGGCGAAATGTAAGGCCGTTGGAAAAGGCCGGAATACATCGAAAACGACTGCATGATTGCTCCGACGATCTGCGATGGTCATTCTGTCTCCCCTCTTACTCAGACTTCCACACCCGCGGCTTGGGGGGAACCACGGTTCTCTTACCACTTGTGTTTCGCTATCCTCACGTCATTCGGCTCGGGTACGTTCGCGTGCAGCCGATGGCATCGACAACGGCGCCGGTTTGACGGTCCATACAAATCCCGTATCCCAGAGCGGGCGTGTCTTGGGCAGGATCGTGCCTGCCTCGCTGTAAAGGTAGAGCATCCGCACCGGAAGCTTTGTCTCCGGAGAAGGATTGGCCAGTGCCAGTCCCATGAGCCGGAGCATCTGTGCCGGGTTCAAGTTCAGGCCATTAATATTAAGAAGCGGCGGAATGCTGTTCTTGGGAACGCCCTCCCCGTCGCTGTCGTCGTGCAAGGGCCCGGCCATTTCTGCGCAGTAGCGCTCGATGTCGCCGGATGTGACCTCTCCGGCATTCGGACCGTGACCAGTAACCAAGCGAAAGGGCCCGTAGACCTTGACAGTCTGAACGGATTCCGGCAGCTTGCCTGTTTCGTGAAACGCCGCCAATTCGTCGGTCAGCACCTGAAAAAGCTCCGCCAGTGAAAGGTAGTGACCGTCCACTTCAAGGTAGTCGAAGGGGTGAGTGTCATTGCCCATCTTCTTCAACGCTGCAGAGACCTGAGTGAGCAGGCTTTCCGTTGAGATCCGGAATCCTGTGCCAGCTCCCGCCATTTTCGAGAGAGCGGCAGTTGACACAAAGCGGCTGCCGGGATTGTTTGGGAAATAGTCCTTTGTGAGCCACTTCAAGACTTCATTCTCGCGTGCCCACCCTGCAGTGATTTCGGCCTTTGACCGAATCGCATCGGCGGGCAGGTTGGGGGATTGAGGATGATCATAGGCGTATTTCATGGGGGCGTTAGGCGCGGTCTTGGCAAACGATGGCTGAAGGTAGTTTTCTACCGCTCCGAGTCTGACCTGCACCACCTGAACCGTCGACCGATTGGCCTTATCGAGCACAGCTTTCAGCGCTTCGACGCCGTCCACGGCCGCGACCCAATGGACCGGCGGGACGGCTTCTGATATTCGCAAAACGTAATCCTGCCAATAGACTTCCGGAGCCGTGTCCGGCTCCGGCGACATGATTTCGCCAAAGTGCCTCGTCGCTCCGGCGAAACCAGGCAGTAGGCCAGGGTTAGCGGCGGGAATTCCTAACATCACGGCAGAGGTGTTATACTGTCGCAGCACCTGGAGGGTTTCCGTATCCCCGCCCGACTCTCTGAAGATTCCAAGCTGCGGTACAAAACTGGCCCCGACAACTGGAGCGCCGAGAGCATTGGGATTTGGCTTCACTTTCGGGGCTGGGTGGTAAGTCTCAACGGCCAACTCCACTCCCCTGATATACGCCGCCGGTCCAAGGACCTCCTGCATCTTCTTCAGCCCGCCAGTGCCGCCGGTGGGCTCGCCGGTCAGCGGATCACGCGCCTCCGCAAGAAACTCGGCTGCGGTCGTCTCCCGCATCCTCCAGCGATCTTGAGGCGACGAATTCTCTGAGAATTTGAAAAAAGGTCGACGATCATAAGTGGGCTCGTCCGTTCCGTCGTATCCCGCCTCGATGACGCCGCGACGGATGTAATCCTTTACAAAGTCCAAGATATGCGTTTGCGCGTTCCGCTCTTCGAGCGCCTGGCTCACGGCTCCCGAAAACAAAATGGTAGCGGAAACGTGCGCCTCCGGGTGTGTTTTGCCAAGCGCTTCCACCCCAGGTAGGACGCGCCGCAGCCGGTTTTCCGTGATATCGAGATTCACGTGGTCGGTGGCCTCGGCGAACAGCCTTATGTAGACAGGCTCCTTTCCTGGGGCTCCGGCCAGGTAGGCCGCGGACAGCAAACCAAGCGCTGCGATCGAACAATAAATAAGATCGCATGAGTAACGATGCTTCATGACACGAACTCCTTCAACTTATAGCTGGTCGCCGCAGCATATTCTGCACCGGCTCCCGGTGCGGCACACTCCGCGTGATTGCTGAGAGTGGGACCGTCAAGAAAACAAAAGGCCCTCAGGGCCGGCGATGAAGCCCACCCGGAGGGCCATAGGTTCGCGACCAAGTCCCGTTCAGCACGGTCTAACGAGGCTTGGGAATCGTCACCGTCGTCTGGTTAGACTGGCAAATTTCAGTAGTCCCCGTCAACGGTTGGACAACGTAATAATACGTGTCACCTCCGGTCAAACCACTTCTGTCGGAGAAAGCCGCTGCCGTGGTGGTTCCGATCAAAGTGTAAGGTCCGCCGCTCGCAGTGCCCCGTAAGATGTCATACGACGTGGCACCGGCCTGGGCGCTCCACGTGAGGTCGATCCTCGCAGGATGCCCCGGTCCACCCGCTGTGCCCCTTCCGTAAAGGTTGCTGACGCACGACACAAAAACCGTCTTGCGAAGCATAATGATGGACCACCCAGTTTCATAGTAGAACTGGGTCCCGTAATAGTCGTTTCCATACCAGTGGCCGTCTGCTGAGCCGTATGTCGGATTCAGTTGCAAGGACACTAGCGTCTGTGCCACGCCATCGCATGGGTCCGTACCGCCATTGGCAGAGGAGAGCGCGGCATACCAGTCGATAGTGTTTGGCGGGACAGACGGATTAGTCGTGAACACGTTCGGCGTTAGCGTCCTGAGGTACTGAATCGGCGTCAACGCGCCAGAGGGATCGTGCAACAGCATGGATTTGGTAAAGGAGAACAAACCGTAACTGTACGCCCTGGGCGCGTTGACGGAGCCACCCGTCGTGGCATTGCAGAAGTTGTCGGCGTAGAAAGTTTCGGCGTTGTTAAAGCGCTGATCGGGATCATTGGTCGGGTCGCCGAACACTGTATTGGCGGTACGCCCAATTCCGTCCAAAGCCATCTGAACCATGCCTGACGGCGTAACCGCGAAGGGCCCCCAGGCGTTCGAGTAATACAGAGAGCCGCGGTACCCGTACGATCCGTAATTATCGCCAACGGAGTAGGGGTCAGGACCAGTCGGGACGGCGTTCTGGACGTCCTGCGCGTTCGTCACCCATACGTTGTTAAAGTCTCTTACGGCTTGTGGGAGTGTAATACCGAATCCGCGCTGCGCACCAATCAGGCCGATCGCAGCCCATTGCGACGTGGAGTTGTCATCGCCTTCCTGGCAACTGTACAGCCATCCCCCGCCGGAAGCCGAATAACCGCCGCCCCGGGTGTAGCCGTGATATACCGGATTTCCGGGATCCAAGTCGTTCTCATACTGGCAAGCGCTGTACCAATCGACCATGTCTTGGGCAATATTCTGATAGGTCTGCCCGACTAAGGGTCCAGTTCGCGCGGTCGCGTTCGGCGTGGCGCTGGCCACGATGGCATCGACGAACATTCCTGTCGTATAAATTGTCTCACCCGATCCATCGTTGGAATATATCATCTGGTTGTTGCCGTTACCGTCGAAGGTGTACGGGCACGACCCACTGAGGCAGGAAGTCGATGCGGGCTCGTAGAAAATTTGAGTCGACCCGGACGGGCAATTTCCATTAGTGTCCGGATATCCAATACTGCACCCGTAATTCACCGCTGCCGGATTATAGAGATACGTCTGAGACACATTGGTCTCGTTCTGCAGAAAGTAAACCAACCGCGCCAGTCCCCGGGCCACGTCCTCGGTATAAGGGTCCGTTGCCGACCCGTTCGCGAAGTGTCCGGCGACCTCAAACGCCTGGACGTTTGTGGCGTTAATCGAACCGTAATAAACGCAATCGTAGGCCGCGCCGTTAACGGTATTGCAGTTATAGTTCTGCGTATCCCAACCGCCCCACTGCACGGTGCTCCCACTTACCACAGTCGAGTTCCGCCACATCGTTTGATGCATGTACCACAAGCCATTGTCGATGGCGACGTCCACCCTGGCGGCGAGCGTGTTTGGTTCCATCAGCACCAGATAGGTATTGCTTCCGCTTTCGCCCGTGTTCGCGTCCGTCACTGTCACCGTCGCCGTCACAGTCGTCCCAGTTGCCACGTTGTAGGCGTGCGGCGTCGAGATGTCGTAGGCGTATGGAGCGGACGTAGCCGTCCCGACAAACGAAAAGCTGGTATTGGGAGTGCCATCGCCGAAGTTCCAAGTGACATTAAACGTGTCAGTCGATCCGGAAACGTTGGGCGCCGTCGCCCCGAGCAAAAGGGTGGCATTGGGGTAGGTTGTGTGCGGGGTCGCGGGCGTGGCGGGTATCTCCGGAACCGTCAACACCGAGGGAACCACATGCTTCGTCACCGCCTTAGAAGCCTGCGGCGTTCCTAAGAACAAGGCGAACAGTGCTAGCGCAGCACCCCCAAATCTGGACAGACGCGACCTCAACTTAGAGCGCAGCATCGGAAGAACGAGCAGGCAGAGGCCGGTGATGAGGAGCATCCACGTACCTGGCTCAGGGGTTTGCGTACCGATGGGCTGGGTCACCGCGTTGCTGCTGAAGTAAGCGTTTACCGCGGCTGCGTTGTTAGGATCCACCGGATGGACTTGGCCCAAATAGAAGCCATTGGACGGCGCGTTCTGCGACAGAAGCAACGTGATCACCTCCTCCTCGTTCGCCCCGAGCGTGAAGGCGAAGCCCATGGCCCATGACACGTCGTCATTGCTGTTGGCGCAGCTCGGAGCGTACACACTGGAGCAGCCGCCCAAGAAGTTGTCCACCGTCCCCGGGATATGATTCGTATTGTCCAGGGTGTTGCCTTGGGCGTTCGCAAAGATCGTGCCGTAGATGGGGTCATCAATTTGCCAGCTTTGCCCTGCTGCGGGCGAGCCCGTCACGGATCCGTATTCGTTAAAATAGGGCACGCCCAATTCAAGATCGAAGTACGACGTCACGTAGTACGTGCCAGGACCAGGGTTGAACGTGAGAGTCAAAGAGCCAAGACCCGTGGTCTGGTTGAACCCCCCAGTATTCAGTCCGGGCACCGAAAAAGTGTCGTAGTACTGCGTGCCGTTGATATTGATGTTCGATTCTTGAAGGCTAATGTCGGCGAACGCGGATCGTGGCACCACGCAAGCCAGGACGGCAAAGCCCAAAATAGAAATCGTCAGCTTTTTCATTGGATCAGCACTGACCTCCCCTCGTGACCACCTATCACTACGAAAAACCACTTACGCCTAGGGGATTCTTTCAAAGCACCGGCAGCCTGTCAAGTCCTTCCCGGTGTATTGCTTCCATGGTTAACTTGCGACCTCGATGACGCCATCTCGAGCGGCCGCGGTAGCCACCGGACTCCTGGAGAACATCGGTACAATGCGATCTTACCTACTCTGACGCACCACGCGACGACACCGACAAGGCCGCAGGTTCCTCGCCGGCTCGGCCTCCAACTTTACTGGATCAATGAATCTGTGATGAGCTGGAACGGCGCCCAGTAATACGGCTTTCGATAGGCTCCGCCGGAGTGGAGTAGAGCGAGCTTGGCGGCTCGCAGGCTCTGTTGAGGTGTCTTTCCGCTGCGCAACTCAGAATACATCGTCTTCATCAGCTCAGCCGTGGAGCGATCATCCACTTCCCAGAGCCCCGCTACCACGTTGTTGGCGCCAGCCTGAAGAAAAGCCCAAGCGAAGCCCACCAGCCCTTCACCAGCGTAGGAGCGCCCTCCGGCGCTGCGGCAGGCCGAAATGGTCACCAGATTGGCCCGAATTGGCAAACTGACCACTTCTCGGGCATAAAGCTTGTAACTGTCGCCCTGAGGCGACAAGATAATGGCAGAATCCAGAGGGTTCTCACGGTTGGCCTCGGCGTGCGCAGCAAAGTGAATCATGGCGAAGCGCTGTGGCTTCGACGCAGCGTAAGCCCGGGGGTCTGCGGCAGCGCCGGTAATCATCACGGCCTGCCGAAATTGCTGCTGGATGTCGCTGATTTCCGAAGTGGCGTTGGGCAGCTTGGGGTAGTTCGCTTCCTTCGGAGGCGCCGGGTCGCCGAACACAAGGAGCGACTCGGCCAGTTCCGGTCCGCTCCCTCCGTGAGCCTGCGTGCTCCGCAGAAAGCTGTGACGGTACGCGAGATCAAGCGAAGGAACAATGAAAACGGCGGCGTCTTCAATCCAATAATGAGGCTGAGTACCTGCGACCGGCAAGGATTCGAAATTGAGATTGTGTAGAGCTCCGTCGGGAACGATTGTGACCTTCGAACCGGGCCGAACGAAGGGACTTGCCGGTGCCAGCAGAGTTTCGTAGAGCTTCTGGCCGGCTTCGCTGCCTTCGCGAGTGGGATCGCGAAGCCCTTCAATGGCTCCGTCGTAGGCAGCCACTAACTTCTCGATTTCCGGCTGAGGAGGAAGCTGGAAAGTTGCGACGTGCTCGGGCGTTACCACCCACAAGAATGAGCGCTTCGGCGCCAGCCAGTATGAAAGCAACGTCGTCCTGGAGTTCCGTGCCAACCTGCGGTAGTCATACCGGGCAGGGTCGACGGCGAGGGGTCCGGGTTCGCCCAGCCGTTCTGCCAGAACACGCGCACGGCTCGACTCGACAACTCTCAACGCATCGGCGTCCCGGTGTTGGGCGACGAGGAAATCGACATAGTCTTGGTATAGATGGATGAGGCTGGCGAAGTAGGTAATTCGATACTGGTCGCCTTGCAGTTCGGCCCGCCTCAGGTTGGCAAAGGCGAGCGCGCGCTGAAATTCTCCCTCCGCTTCGCGATACTTGTGCATCTGCGCTAAGAGTTTAGCGAGCCCGTCGCGAGCCTCCAGAAGCAGCCCCGCATCTTGCACTCCGTTGAGTTTCGAAGCCGGATCAATCACTGTTCGGTAAGCGTTCTGAGCCTGCTCGAAGCGCTCTCGAGCATTGTCGATGCGAGCCCCGTTCAGCCTCGGGAAGAGCCTTTCAACCGGGCTGCCGATCTGCGTTTCAAGCTTGAGGGCCCGCCCGTTACATTCCTCGGCCTGCCCCAGGTCGCCCATGCTGATTAGCGCCGAAGCGCTCTGGTAGAGCCATTTTGCCGTCCAGTACGCGTCTTGGGCACCACGGGCTGCTTCCAGCGCGCGTTGATAATAGGAAAGCGCCGTGGTGTAGTCATCGTGGCTCTCACACCAGTCGCCCATCCTCCCTAGGCCAATCTGCTGGTCCCTCAGAACGCCGGTTTGCTTTGCCAACTGCTGCGCCTGGTCAAACAGAGGAGCTGCTTTTTCAGGCTGCCCCAGTTGAAGGTAACAATAGCCGAGGTTGTTGAAGTTGCGCGCGGCGAAACTCTTTGACTGCAACTGACCCGACAGAGCCATCACCTGGCTGAACGAGGAAACAGCTTCATCATACCGTCCGCGATTCATCTCCCAAACGGCCAGATTGCCAAGGGCAGCAGCTTCCAAGTAGCTATCATTTAACCGGCGCGCAAGCTGCAGGGCGTCGCGAAAGTCACTCTCACTGCCTGTGGCGTCTCCCAGCCGATCCAGCGCTGCCCCGCGCCTCAGTTTGATTTCTGCAACCAGAGGCCACAAGTGGTGAGACTCTGCCTGTTGAAGGGATTGGTCAAACAGCGACTTTGCCTCGGAAAAATGGGAAACAGAGGACTGTGCGAAGCCCTGGTCCAGAAGGAGGCGAGCCTGAATATCCGGCTTATCCGGCAGGATTGAAGGTGAGGCTTGCAGCAATTTCGAGGCCTCCGGCGTCTTGCCCTGAAAAATCAGAATTTCGGACTGGAGTAACCGGAACTTCCAATACCACTCGGGATCCGTTGTCTCTTGAAATCGGTTCAGCGCTTGCTGCGTGAGGAGCATTGCCTTCTTCAAGTCTCCACGCTGGCGAAAGGATTTCGCCTCGTTGTAAAGCGAGTCAGGGCCTGGATGCGCGCGATGCGCACAGCCTGTTAACAGGAGGCAGAAAAGAAGCAGCGGGATACAGGAGCTCCTGGCTCTCCGTTGGCGCGTATGCCCAGCCATGCTCCCATTCTAACCGAAGGGCTTCGCAGTGAGGATTGCGGCGGCGAGGCACGAGTGAGAGGGCCGAGGCTTGCTTTGCGTCCCCTCGACAGAATTTTGGAGTGGCGGGCCCAGGCTCTCCCGCTTGAGGCGTCAAACTGACTTACAGGCGAAACACCCTTCTGATCGGTCTGTTGTGAGTGTTATGAGGGGGGGTAGAACTCGCCATTGGTTGAGACGTGGCCAACGGATGCTTTCCCGGTGACCGGGCAGCCCAGCTCGAGACGGACCATGGTAAGGCTTTGATAACACGGCGTAGTCAGGAACTCCAGGAAATAGAGCTTGCCAAATTCAGGCACCTCGATGGCCCCGTCCAGGTGCATTTTCAATCCGTAACTCGCGTCTAGCTCCAGCGGGATCATCACGGTACGCAGATCCACCTTCTTGGGTCTCCGACAGTCGGCCAGCCGGCCGAAATCTGGCCGCACATGAAGCGGACAGCCGGCCACCCGCAGGTTTTCGAAGTGGCTTCCCGCAATAGTGAACACCGGCTCCTCTTTTTCATCTTTAGGTTGCTCGGAAACGAGCCGCGCCACGACCCGATCGGCCGTGACGACGCCGAGGATGTTGAGTTCCTCAATCGTTACCGTCCCCGCCGTGGTGTATCTCTGTTTGGCGTCGCTGAAGTTACCCGTAGTCGTGGTCGTGGACGAGCGAAAAGAGAACATGTCTTTGTAACGGAAGCTTTCCACGCGTGAGGTGGAATATCCTCCGGTGGGCGGGATCGCACTGGCCGCCTGAACTTCGATTAAGTCTTGAAAGGGTTCCGTAATTTTGCCGGATACCCCCGAGGCAAGAGCATGATACAGGAACGTTCTTTCCATAGGCCTCCTATTTGTACTCCAATTGGAAAGGATACTCTCCGATTTCGGTCGCCTCCGGTCCCCCCGTGCGCACGATGAGTGTATAACTGCCCGCCGGAAATTGCGAGCGCTCCAGCAGAAGGCTTAAGGTTCCGTCCGGCCTCACCTGTGCGACCGGCACGCTCGAGAGAATGACCCCCGAAGCGTTGCGGATCTCGCAAAGGTATCTGGCTGCGTTCTCCACCGTTACGTCGAAATAGACGCTGAAGTAGCGTGCGCCAGCCGGCACGTCAATCTGCTGAGCCGCGCTTCGCGAAACAGAATGAAGGGCGAAGCTTGGCAGGGCTTGTGCCCCCGTTGACTGGGCCAACTGGTCGCGCAGGGCGGAAATCACGATGAGTCGCTGATACCCCGCCACGCACAGCAGCACTAGTGCTGCGAAGGTCGGCGCTAGAATTGGAAACGAGAACTTCTGCCACCAGGAGACTCTGGTTCGAACGTTTTCTGAGACCTCCTGTCGCAAACCTAAGGCCTCGTCTTTGAAGACGGCGCGGGCATTGTCGGCGAAGGCCGCGCCCGCTTTCACGGCCTCGGCACACTCGCCGCAGAGAAAGATGTGCTCTTCAAACTCGTCAACTTCCGTTGCCGACATTTCACCCAGAAGGTAGCGCTCAACCGCCAGGTTTCCATCAGCTTCAATGTGTTCCATGGTATCTCTCCCGAGCTTCCGCCACGCTGGCTGGGTTTTGAGCGCCATTTGGGATTCCAGCTCGTGGCCTTCGGAATTGCTCAACTTCTCCGGATTGCGTAATCGAGTGGCCACCATCCTTCAGGCGTCGCGGGCTTGGCGCAACGCCGGCATCCGGCCGGCCGCGAAAAATCGCCGCGCGAAAGACCTCACCCTTATTCTGTAATCCCCCGAACAACAGAGTCCGTCGTCAGAGGGCAGCCAGACCGCTGCTTGCGGTGGCCAAGGCTTTAAAGCGCAGCCGTGCCCGATGGAGTAAGACTCGTAAGTAGGCACGGTCTACCTTCATCGTCTTACAGATATCCTCGCGGGGAGTGTCCTCCCAGAAAACCATCCGCAGAACGGCGCGGTCGGCTTCCGGAAGCTCCTCCAGAACGATGCGCACCAGTTTCTTCCGCTCCTCGGCGATCAGGTCTCCGTCCATGTCGATCGCGGTGTCAGCAGGTTCGTTCTCCGCCGGGTCAACATCCGAATTTCGGAGGCGCGCCCGATAGGATTCAAGCATGATGTTGTTGCAAACGGAGTTGACGAACGCGCCCAGGCGATCGGGCTGGTGCAGTTCGCCCCGGCGGAGCTTCTGGATGACTCGAAGAAAGGTTTCTTGCCGGACGTCCTCTACGTCGTGAGCTGACCAACCCCGCCGGCGAAGCTTAATGCGGACGAGGTCGCCAAAATACGCGGTGAAGTGCTGCTCCACGGAAGGCTCGCCTTCCGCCAACTGCCGCACGTATTCCGCGTCGAACTCACGTCTGTCCAAGTTGGTCCCGAAAGAGCCATAGTATACCGTTCGAGCGCGCTGGGCCGCAACCAACGTCATAGGAACGCCTCCGGCAGCGACTGAAGTGGCCTGCGTAGCCACACCCTGCATCTCCGGCATTCCCTGTAGCTCCATCTGGGCTACTCCGCGAGTCACCACTAAATCCGCACCCGCTGTGCAAACCTAACATCTGCCATTCTGATCGAAGCGAAGAATCCCGTTATTCATCGGGTGCCGATACGCGGAATGTAGGGACGCTTCGATCCGCTCAGCATGACAGCTTCGAAGGCCATGCACAGGAGAGTCTCGAGGACGCCGGACCCAAGAATCAAGCTGAGAGCACAGATCAAAAATGACAGCGCGGAATGGTTAAAGAGATTCATCGGATCATCCCGGCCATGCGCGACAACCCGCTTGTCACAGCGGGCGCCGAATCGCGCCTGCTCTCAATCAGGTTAGTGGCGTTTGCCGGCCGGGCGTTTCAGGTGAAACGGAGAGTGCAAAGGTGCAGGCCGTAAAGGCAGGCTTAGCAACACTTTCGGGGCTGTGGCAACGAAGATAAGGTGCGGCAAGGCCTACCCTTCGGGCTCGTGGGTTGCGCAACCAGGGTAGTCAAATAGTCGTCGTTGCTTGATGAGGGTAACCGCTGCCTCAGGGACCACGGTCTCCCAGGACGTGCCGCCTGACTGCAGGTCGGCGAATACAGCGGCTGCGCTCACGCCGAGGTTTTCCTCCCGATACTCACGCAGCGGGTCCACCTGTCCGCTCTCTACGAGGAATCGCAAGAGATGGCGGATGTGAGGCGTGACCTCAACGTTCTGCGCTGTCAGCAACATCTTGGTATCCGCCTGCCTCGAGGGATAAACCACAAACCGCACCCTCCGCTTGAACAGCCGGCCGAGACCCTCCAAGAGACCACCGTCTAGTTTCTCGTAGTATTCCTCGCGCAATGCCCGCTCCAGGATCTTGGCGCCGATGGCGAATGCGACGTCGCGTTTTGAGTAGCGGCTCAGATACTCCTCCAAGCCGTAAAACTCCGCGAGGTCGGTGACAAGAACGGGCAGGCCCAGCGCCGACAGCGTATCAACCCTCGCGAGCACGTCGCCGGGCGGGTAGGGTTTGGCGTCGAGCACATTCCTGGTGGAGATCTCTGCGAGGGACACCACTTCCTCTTCCGGCCCGCTCCGCTCGCGGAACTGCTGAGCGGCGGCGTCCAGTATGTCGACGTGCACGCGTAGAACCGGACGGAACGTGCCGCGCAGCACCACCAGGGGCTTCTTGTAAAGAACGGAGCCAGGCTCCACCGGCTGGCCGCCGTTGTGAAAGAGAACTGCGTGAGAGAGTTTACGCTCGATGAGGTGAAGGTTCAGCAGCCTCGTGTCTACGCCAGCGAAAGCGGGACCTGACAGGTCCACAAGATTCAACTCAACACGAGCCGGTGTCACAGGGTCACCCATTTGGCTCACAAGTGCTTCCGGACTCTCGTGGAGGTAACAGGCCCCGTAAATGAGATTCACGCCCAAGATGCCGAGCGCCTCGTGCTGAAGGACGCTCTCCGGGTCCAAGAGGCGGGCATGCAGAATGATATCGCTCGGGTCTTCCTGCGGCCGGTGCTGAAATCGGATGCCCACCCAGGCCAAACCGTCTTCAGGTCGCGAGAAGCTGCGCCCTGCGGCGGTGTCGGCGAAAGCAAAGAAGGCGGTGGAATCGCCGCGGCTCGAGGCCAGCCGCTCGTTGACTAACGAGAACTCGTGTTTGAGCATGGCTTCCAGACGCTCGCGGCTGACGTACCGGGGGCTAGGACCATAGATCGCGTCGCTCACCTTCATGTCATACGCGCTCATCGTCTTGGCGACGGTCCCCGCTGCGCCACCAACCCGGAAGAATGCGCGAGCCACTTCCTGGCCGGCGCCGATCTCAGCCAGGGTGCCGTACCGCGACTTGTCCAGATTGAGTCGCAGGATCTTCTGCTCGATAGAGATCGGTTCTTGACTCATAGCTTGATCCGGTTCCTCACGACTCCTCTTATCACGCTTCCGGCTTCAAAGCCAGTTGGTTTCGGAGCTGCAGGGGCTTTGAATGCTTCCACGTACAGCCTTAGTTGCATCCATAGTAACAGGAGGTGTAAATGAAAGGGATCAGCGTTGCACTGTTATCTTTGGGACTTATCGCTTTGCCGGTTTTTGCGAAACCGAAAGCTAAAGAGACCGGCAAGGCTCCAATGACGGATCAACAATTCGTAGACTTTGCTGCCCAAACCGACATGACGGAAGCAAACCTCGGCCAGGTGGCCCAGGACAAGGGCGACCAGGCCGTGAAGGATTTCGGCCGGATGCTGCGAGCCGATCACACCAACGATTACAATCAACTCGACGAAGCGGCGCAGAAGGCAGGTCTGACCGTTCCCAAGGGAATCGACGCCGAGAACGATCGGGCGATTACTTCCCTGGACAAGCTGAAGGGCGCTGCCTTTGACCATCGCTTCGCCTACGAGATGATCGACGGACATGAGCATGCTGTCGCCATTTACGAGAAAGAGGCAAAGGACGCTCAGAGCCCCGAAGTCAAGGCTTATGCCCAGGAAGCCTTGACGACATTGCACAAACATCTGGGCGATGCACAGCACTTGGACAAACAAGGTTAGTTAATTCTCTGATTTCCGTCCGGGCAGGCTGGCGCGGACCTTCAAAACCTGCGCCGGCCCGCCGGCGCGGACGCGGCAGCCCCCGTGGCCGCTCAGACGTCAACGTGCTTGGTTCGCGGGCGGCACCCTCCCCCTTTCACTCAATCACCATTTACTCGGCGCCTACCGGCGGAAACAGCGGCCCGCCCGTGGGCTAATTCGGCTCGGCGTGCTTCTCGGCATCGGCAACGTTATTCGGTTTGTCAAAGAACGTGGTGCCCGGTGAGTAAGCGACCTTCTGAAATTTGGCGCCCACCTTCCGGATGGCGTCGTGCCAGCCGTCGTCCCACGTGATCTGGGCCTCGCCATCCACCACCGTCCAGGTGCCGTCGCGCCGGTCACCCATAGACTTGTGCGCACTGCCATCCGGTTTCAGGGTAATCGTGAATTTTCCTCCCGCGCCGTCGCCGACAGTCCAATCGCCCAAGAAGCGGGCCCTTCCTCGGATCGCAGTGGCGCCATTGGGAGTGTTGAACTCAATACGCGCCACGTCAGCCAGGCTGAAACTCTGCTCTTTTCCGTTTTTGAGCACAATCACGATCGTCCCGGCATCGTCGGGAGCCGCGGGCGCGGCCTTGAGCTGCGCCGTAGCAGTCGCAAGAACAATCGCCCCAAGAGTCCAGGCTGTCCTCAACTTATTATTCATGGTGATCCTCCTTCGAACTGGCTCAGACCCACGCCTCGAGCGTCAATCTACCTGAACGAGACCTCTGAACCGAACTCCGTCCACGTTGTGAGCTACGAATCTCCTAAGTAGCAAGTTTCGCGCGCCAAGCCTCCCCTAAGCGAGGTCGACGGGTTTTCCGATCACTCGTCTATCGCAGCCTGCTGGCGTAGACCACCCTTGCCGGCGGCCTCAGAAAGGAGGCCGTCAACCTTACGGGTGGTGAAGCAAGTAACGGTCAAACCACTCAACCGTCCGCTGCATAGCGTCAATCTGATTCTCCCGCTTGAGAAATCCGTGTCCTTCGTCGGAGTAATAGTGTGCATCGACGGTGACGCCGGCATTCCTCAGGATTGCTACCACCTGCTCAGCTTCCTCTTTCGGGTCGGTGATGTCGTTCTCGCCCTGTAACACCAGAAGAGGAGCCTTGGCGTTCGCCAGGTACTTCTTCGGCGAGGCGTCTTCATACACTTTGCGGTCTTTCACTGGGTCCCCCAGAATCGACTGGTCATACTGCTGAAGCAGCGGAGTCTCGTGTTCCTGCTCGGTCAGCCAGTCCGTGATACCGAAGAGCTCAACCGCCGCCGCCCACACGTCCGGCGTCTTACCAATGGCCATCATCGCCATGTAGCCTCCGTACGAGCCGCCCGTTACACCGACCTTGTGGGCATCCACGTATCCCGTCGCCGTCACAAATTTGGCGGCGTAAACCTCGTCCTGAAGATCGCCGCCGCCCAGGTCCTTGTAATTCGCTTTCTGAAACTCCATACCGTAGCCTGTTGAGCCCCGCACATTCGGCGCGATGCACACGTATCCGCGGGAGGCGAGGGCGGCCGCCGTGCGATTGAAGGAATCCAGGGTCTGGCCTGTGGGACCGCCGTGCGGAAGCACGATACCGGGGTTCGAGCCGTCGCGCTTGAGATTGAACGGCATCCACAGGAACGCGCTGATCATCCTGCCGTCAAAGCTCTTGTAGTGCACCAGTTGGGACGGAGGAACCGAGGCCGGATTCAGACTCGCGATAGCCGAAAACGTCAGTTGGGTTGCCTTCCGAGTCGAGAGTGCGTAGACCCAGAGGTCTGACGGCCGCTGTGAGCTCTGGTGCGAGATCAACAGTCGGGTGCCATCCGGTGAAAAGCTGTGGGGAGAACCCGCAATCGTGGTGATCCCTTCCGGGAATGGCAATCTCTCTGCGTGTCCGGTGGAACGTTCCGCCAAATAGGTGTCTGTGCGTCCATCCTGGTTGATGGTGTAAGTGAACGCCTCTCCATCAGGCGAGAAGTCGCCCGAAGTCGCGTCCCACTCGGTCTCGGTCACCCATGCCAGTCTCCCGCTCGCGATGTCGAGCAGCGCCACATTCTGATAGCCACCCTTCTCATTTGAGGTGATCAGCAGCGTGCTGCCGTCGGGCGAAAGGGATGAGGCGCCGTAAAGGACCTGTCCCTTGTGGGGCGTCAGATTCTTCTGCTTCCCGCTGGAAACCTCGATCTGGTAGACATCCGAGTCTGTGCCTCCCACGTTGCCGCGATCCGCGTAAATGAACCTCCCGTCCTTGCTCCAGCCGTCAAAGCCCCAATCGCGATCTTTCACCTCTTCGTGCGTGAGGTTGGTCACCTTATGGGTCTGCCAGTCCATAAGTGCGAGGTCCATCGTTGAGGCTGCCTTGGGCCGGTACGAGAACACCACTTGCTTACCGTCCGGAGACCAGTGCGGGCCTTCTTCGGAAATGTCAGGCGTATGGGTAAGATTCACCGGTTCGCCGCCCGCCGCTGGAACTGCGAACAGGTCAAAGAATGCACCCCCGCCGAAGTCCTGGTCGTAAACGATCCACCTGCCGTCCGGAGACCACTGCGCGCCGCCCTGGCGGTCGTCGGATTGCGCCAGCTGGATCGGCCAGCCGCCCGCAGCCGGTACTTTCCAAAGGTTGAACCGTCCGGTGAGATTGGTGGTGAATACGATCTCCTGCCCGTCGGGCGACCACGATGGCCCGCCCACAGAGCGGGTGTAATAGAGGTCCTTGATCGAGATAGGTCCAGCCTCAGGATTGGGCTGTGAAGTGACGGATTGGGGATCAGTAGTGGTGCGGTCGTTCGGGGATGAAACGCCCAACATGACAGCGCACGAAATCAGAATCAGGATTGCTCGAAAGAGCTTCATACCAGGGTTCCCCCGACGTGAACAGAATCCAACGAGCCCGGCGATTATAGCAGGCCCTGGTGCGGAAGTGGTTAGGGCCCGTTGTGATGTCATTCGATCGGCAATCGCCAGCGCAAATCGGCCATGCTGGCTCATTCTCGGCCGCTGAAGTGTGCCGAAGATTCAGTCGGAACGGGACCCATTTTCAACTCCGCAGGATTGTCCCACAACGCTACCAACTTTCATTGCCATTTGGTCTAATAGATTCGTATGGGCATCACGATGCTCTCAGGTCCGATCGGAGCAGGGAAGACGACCGTGGCACGCGAGCTTCTTGCTTTACTACCCGCGCCAGTCTCCTACATCGAGGGCGATGCGTTCTGGTCTTTTGTCGCCAAGGCCCACAGCCGTGATCGCAGAGAAGTGTTTCAGGCGATCATGCGCGCCATGACAGCCGCTGCCATACCTTTCGCACGCTCAGGGTATGAGGCTCTGGTTGATTTCTCAATCCCACCTCAGTTCTTGGGAACTGCTCGTAAGATCGTCAAAGAGGTACCGCTGAACTATATTGTGCTCCGGCCAAGCCTGTCTGTCTGTGAAATCCGTGCAGCGTCACGGCCGCAAGGTCGAATTGCCAATTACACCAGTTATCGCGATTTTTACGCGCTGTTTGAGACCCCCTCGACCCATGCCGTCTGTGACGACGAGGCAGACGCCGGCACCGTCGCCAAGCGTATTTATGAAGGCCTCAGTGCCGGCAAATTTGTCGTGGCGTAATCGTCCCGTACCGCCTCCGCAGACCGGAAGCCAGGCGAAGCTGAGCGTATTGCGGGCGGTCGCAAAGATATGTTGGCCGCCGGGTGGTAATGAATCCCCGAGCTGTTGATCGAGCGAGGGCGCGGTGGCGACAGAAGCCGCGGAAGTCTGTTCTGCGCCACGGCCGGGAAGTGATGACCATGCCTGATTCCAAGTTCGCCGATCTTCGCCAATTGCTGGGACAGCGCAACAAAGTTTTGTACGAAGCCGTCAAGGCCGGCAGGACCGCCGACCTCCCGTCGGAAGATCAGGCCATGGCGCGCGCCATAAGCGAGCACATGCACCTGCGGCACGTCCACAATGCGCTGGAGTTCGCCGACCTCCGCGAAGGCGAAAGCTACGAAATTGAGGTGGAAGGAAACGCGGTCAGCCCCACCGCCCATCTGGTGATGCACTCCGCCGTCAAAGGCCAGGTGGAAGCGGACCCCCTGGTGCGCGCCGCCTTCGAAAAGCTCGTGGCCTCCGGCTCAAGCGCCCATCAGGCCGAGCACGTTCTGGCCTTCTTGTTCGCTGGACTGTACTTTGAGATGTCCAAGCCGGAGAACACGGACGCGGAGGTGGAAAAGGCCCGCGCCGCCTATTACCGGAAAATCAAGAAAATCACCCAGGACGCGGCTTACCGTAAAAAACTGGCCCGCCAGTTCCGCGACGAGCACTTTGGGTTTGACTAGGCCGCAACCAGTTCTCCCCCACATGCGTTGACCTAAAATGCCAGCAGGTAGCGGGCACTGTTGCCGCGACCACTACCTCGCTACGCTCGCTGTCATCTGAGCGTCAGCAAAGGATCTGCTTGTCTGTCGTAAAGCCAAAACCAAGCCAGATAGCGCGGACTTCCGCTGTTTGAAGTCCGCGGCATTTCTCGGAGTTTAACGAAAAGCTGCGGACCTTGGAAAGCAGGTCCGCGCTACGCTTGCTGGCGCAGATCGAAGATCTGCGATGCAGGTTCGCCAAGCACCCGCACACCCGCAGAATCGCGTAGCTGCGCTATGCGCCACCCTGCCAAGGTAGGGCGGGCGCCGCGGTTGGGCCACGCGGTATTTTCCGCGCGGCGTCTGCAATGTGGCACACGCCGAGCCTAACGGAGGACTGACGACGACATACAATACGATGCCGTCGTCACCCTGCGAGTCGAAAAGAAACCCAATGTGAGAAAAACACCGACCGTGGCTATCGCCTCTATCGAGATCGGCCGCGCCGGATCAGGTAGAATCGTGCCATGAACCTCTTTCGTAGACGGGAACGTCTTTTGTTATCGGCAGGAACGATTGCTGTCGCGATTCTGGCCCCGGCGCTATGGGCTGCGACGCCAAAGGAGCAGGCCGTTCTGGTTCCGATCAACGCCATGTTTGACGGCATGAGCAAGCGCGATCCGGCGGCAATCAAAGCGTCGGTGCTGCCGGGCGGCATGATGGTGTTGATGCGTGACGGCAAACCGGCGCAGATTACCTTTGAAGAGTTCGCCGACCGCGTCGGAAAGCCGGGGAGGGCGGCCATCGAGGAGCGAATCCATGATCCCTTGATTCGCATTGACAATGACCTGGCCGTGGTGTGGGCGCCGTTTGAGTTCCTGGTGGATGGCAAGGTGGATCACTGCGGCACGGACCTGTTCAATCTTGTGCGCGTGGACGGCAAGTGGCTGGTGGCCGGCGTTGCCGATACCGGAAGAAAAGACTGCGCGGCGAAGTGACGGCTGCCGACCGGGCTGTCGCACAACAGCGCTGTGCGATTTCGGGCGCGATCAAATCACGTGAATCGCAGATCTTCGATCTGCGCCAGCCGGCCCCATCCAGTCGTCTAATGTTTTTCTTCTGACTCGCTTTGCACCAGTGCCGTCCAGTTCGTGATGACCGTCAAGGGTGCCATCCGCTCCCTGTCGGTTGTCATGTTGACTAGGAACCGCTTGCCGTCGCGAGTGACGTCGTAGAAGCCGACGCCCGACGGAAGCTGCAAGCGGAATAGCGGTTTTGAAGAGAGAACGCGAAAGTCCTGCGGCGACTCACGCACCTGAACTGAGAACAAAGTTTGGTCGGGAGCGACGTAGAAGAGTTCCTGGCCGTCGCCACGCCAACGCGGATCGTTCCCGCCTCTGGAAGAAACCGCGATCTTGGCGCCCGGCCCCGGGAACTGGGTGAGGTACACCTCTCCGCTGCTGAGGTCCGAATAAGCCAGCCAATGTCCGTCGGGAGAGAATTTTCCCCCCTCGGCGTTGTCAATCTCAAGCGCGGGTTTATCCAGACTGTCTGCTTTCACGACATGGATGGAACTTTGCCAGTTCTCCCGGCCCTGATACTGGACGACGTCAGCCGTAATGTAGCGGCTATCGGGCGACCAATCTGTGGCTGTGATGACATCGGCCTGGAATCCAGACTTTTCTTTCCCGGAACCGTCTGATGCATGAGTCAGCAGTGTCGTCAGCTTCCCTGCGAAGCCGCTATACGCAATCAGTTTGCTGTCGGGAGACCACACCGGGCTATGAAGGCCCGCTCCAGATTCATCGGTCACCAGCGGGATTCGAGTTCCGCGTTCCACGTCATAAATCCAAATCTTCTCGCGCTCATTCGGAGGCTTCACCCCTATCGCCACACGCTTTCCATCAGGAGAGATCGCCTGCGTCTCGTAATTAGCCGGTTGACCGAGGACGCCTACCTTGTTCCCCTCCCGATCCAACCAAGTCAACTCCGTGTTCACGCCGGTTCCGGCAGTTCCATAAACAAGTACTCCACGAATGGCAACCGTGAAGATCCCGTCACAAAGAAATGTGTCGTATTCGATATTTCGTGCTACCGGCAATGCGACCCCGCTGAGTTTAAGGCGTGAAGCATCGAATTTCTGAGCCAATAAGTCGCCGTCCAGGGCGAATAGAAGATAGCCGGATGAATACTGCGCATTTGTTGAACTCAACGGCAGTCGACGAGCCTTTTCGCCGTCCAGGGAACCGACCCAAATGCTGTCAGTGTGACTGCCAAAAACCGGATATCTCCACTCCAGGTACAAGAAATGTTTGCCGTCCGGAAGAAAGGCAGGCCACATTTGGCCGACGGAGTCCTGAGCCAGTTCCGCGCCGGAAATCGAGTGAGCAACGCCCCCACGATCCGGCACTCGTTTCAAGGCCTCGGCGAACGTGGCGAACACGATCACTCCCCTCGGCGACCATGTTCCGCCCATTCCGAAAAATCCGGCCTGGCAGATGTCGCTAACCGCACCGCCGGAAACCTCCACTTTCTTCAACTTGCCGGGTGTGAAGAAAGCGATGTAGCGGCTGTCCGGCGACCAGAATGGATTTGTGGCGTCTTCGCTACCGGCGATTGGCTGCGCTTCCGGCGAGCCAAGCCGCCTCAGCCAGACTTGCGTATGACCATTACGCATAGCGATCAGCGCCAGAAATTTCCCGTCCGGTGAAATCGCAGCCGGTTGTGTAAGGTTAGTCCAGAATCCTTCTCCGGGTGGTGCCGGAATCGCAGCCAGTACGGCGGATTCGGGACCTTCAGAAGCTTGCCTGGCAAGAAGCAAGCTCAGCACGATGACGGCGGCGAGCAGTGCCATTTCCGCCGCCATCCGGAGCCTTGGCGGCCACGTGCGGCGTGGTCCAACTGAGACTGCCGCAATCGCAGAGCTACCTGATCCCGAAAGCGCTCCCAGCGCAAAGGCTACATCGCGCGCCGACTGGAAGCGCTCCGTCGGATTTTTCTCCAAGCAGTGGCCGACGATTCGTCGGAGTGCCGGCGGAATGCCACGTCCAGAGTCAAGGAGGTCAGGCGGATCCTCTTTCAAGATCGCGTTCATGACTTCTACGGCAGTGTCGCCGGGAAATGCTCGCTTTCCCAAGAGCATCTCGTAGAGAACTGCGCCGAAGCTGAACAGATCCGAGCTGTGATCTGCGGTTTGCCCGCGAACTTGCTCGGGCGACATGTAGCGGACAGTGCCCATCACGACGCCGGGCTCAGTCTGCGATGCGAGCGTGACGGCGTCAGGCGCCGGGGTTCCCGGTGTGAGCTTTGCCAGCCCGAAGTCTAGAATCTTCACGCGCCCGTCGCGCGTAACGAAAATGTTCTCCGGCTTTAAATCGCGGTGCACGATACCCTTTTCGTGCGCCGCCGCGAGTCCCCCCGCGATGTCCTCGGCGATCTCGGTCGCCTTGCGGACGGGCATGGCGCCGGCTTCCAATCGGCGACGGAGAGTCTCGCCCTCCAGACACTCGGTGACGATGTAAGGCGAGCCTTCATGTTCGCCGAAGTCATGAATGGCCAGGATGTTGGGGTGATTGAGGGCGGCGACCGCCTGAGCCTCCTGCTGAAAGCGTCGCAAGCGCTCGGGATCCTGCGAAGATGCGGACGGCAGTACCTTGATCGCCACGTCGCGACCTAGCCGTGTATCTCTCGCCCGATACACTTCGCCCATACCGCCCGCGCCAAGCGGAGACTGAATCTCGTAAGGGCCAAGTCTTGTGCCGGAGGCCAGAGCCATAGTGTGTCCGCAATTATAGTCCGGCGTAGCCGTTACCCCCCTCCCTCCTGGATTCCGGATGGATTGGCGGCCACTCGGAAGTTAGAGCCAAGTATTCGTGTAAGATTATCTCAATAACTGTGACACACACGTAGAAGTTTTTGAGGAATCGCGGGGTGGCGACGACATCGCTCTTTATGTCGTTGCCACTGCCGGACACCCTCTTGTAGAGCCTCGAGGCATTCTGTCAGTCGCCAGAATCGACGCGTCTTCACCGGCTATTGACGGTATTGCCCTCAGTGGACGCCGTTTCCGCTGCGCATCGTGGCCGCCTTATCCGCCCCGGAGCGGCCCTGAGTAACTCGCGGGCGGCTCACCCGGATTTCTCCAAGTGACACCACTTCCTGCGCAACACCCTCAATTGACAAGGCCCCTATAAAGACTGTATAAAGGCCCCATGAAGACTCTCACGGTGACCGACGCAAAGAAAAATTTGAGCCGCTGGTTGGATGCTGCCGCCCACGGACAGGACATCGGGATTATCCGCGGCGCTGATATCATCGCTCTGCGCCGGGTCGAGGTGGAATCCACCGATTACGCGCAGCGCGAGTACGCGGCAACGCCGGAGCAGGTGGCTGCGTTTGCGGATGCCACCGACAAGCGGTATCGCCGGCTCAAGCGTTCACGGAAATTGGTTACCGTAACCCCCGACCGCCTCAGGAGCCTGCTTGAGTAAGCCTCTCTCGATTGACCCCGAAGTGCTGCGACGCTTGCGGAACCTGCCGAAAAACGAAAGAACGGAGTGCCTGTTAGCGCTATGCGAACTGCCCGAGTCCTTTGGACGGCCGCATGTGCATAGCGGCCTCGGAATTCGCAAACTGGGCGATAAGATTTTCGAATGTCGCGGCAATGTCGCGTTGCGTTTCATCTTTCAAGACCGGCCATCGGAATTGTTCATCTCTTTTCTAGGAAATCATGACGAGGTCAAGGCGTTGCTCCAAAGCCGCAAGTATCGCTGAGGTGCTCCCTCGAAGGACTGGGCAGGCTGTGACCGCCGATCGGCGCTCCCTAACACGGCAGGCTCCGAGTGCCGCCACACCTTCCGTCGTCCTGCTTAATAAAACTCCAGGCCATCGCGGGGCGAACGGGTCCGTGCAAAACGTCCGTAAACTAGCCTACATATAAGGGCGCATCGAATAAGTCCGCGCTAAATATCCCTTGACAGTTTATACGACCGGTAACAATAATAGAGTACATTCACTGAAGCTTTGGGGGGATCTATGTCTTTGCGCCGCTCGCCCCAACTCACGCCGGCTTCGCTGGCCGCCCGGCGCGCCAACGCTCTCCGGTCCACCGGACCGCGCACCGCCGCCGGCAAGGCCCGTTCCTGCCTGAACGCCTTGCGCCAGGGCCGCCGCGCACGCGATCTGCGGGCCAAGCTTGCCCGGATGGGCGATTCCGAAGCGCTCTTTTTGCTCGACTGGTTGCACCATTACATGCTGTGGTTCTGGCGGCCTCGAACAGAGCGCACCTGGCGCTACACGGTTCGCCTGGCAGTCCGGGCGTGGTGTTTCATGAACGGTCTGGGCCTGCGGCCCAGAACTGGAGACACCCAACAGGAGGCAGACCGGAAGCGCGCCTGCCCAACCTACCGGTACGGTGATGCACAGGACTGCCCCAAACGGCCTGAGCGGCTTAGGATCGGCTACAAGCGCGGTCCGGCCATAAAATTCCTGAACCCCACGCCCACCCGGCGAAAGCACCTTCTGCTGGGCTGGTTGCCGGAATTTCAGCACGAGCCCGGTCCGGCGCGTAAGCCGAAGCGCGTCCGGCGGGTGGGCCCGGAGGGTCAAGACTCGTGCCCGGCGATTCGAACCGTGGATCCCCACCTTCGCCGGGACGACATCGCTGAATTGGATTCCCGCCCCACGCCTTCGCGGGGGCAGGCTCCTAGCGGGAATGGGATTGCGGGGGCGGAACCCCCCTTCCATACCGTCATTCCCGCGCAGGGGGGAATCCAGAAGTTTTCGCACAGTCTCGCTGGAGAATTCTGGTTGCCGCCGCTTGAGGGTGGAACCAAAAACTTGGTGCAAACGAAGCTGGAATGTGCCGCACAATCAATCACTTGTCAGGATTCCGCCAATCCTTGGGGCCAGGGTTCGCCTGAGGCGGTAATTGCGCCGCTCGATGACGTAGGGGCGACCCTTGTGGTCGGCCCCGATTGGGAGGGCACAAGGCCCGGGTCCGTCCCTACGGCTACGGCGCCGCCTTCGTCTTGCGACGTTACGTTCGCCGAAGAAGAGCCTTGGATTATGGACCCCGATGATGACGAATCGGAGGTCCTCGAGGCCTCCCAAGCGCTCATCGAAGTGCAGTGGAGCAAGTGGAGGCGGGCCATCACTGAATTGAAACCCAGCCGGGAGCTGGCGTCAGGGAGCCGGCGTGAAAATTCGATTCCGTAGCTGCCAAGTGTGGACCTTCGCTCCCCGCCTTCGCGGGGACAAGTTTCGCTGGGGGTGACATCGTTAGATTCAGAGGTTCCACTCCGCCAACGTCATTCCCGCGGAGGCGGGAATCCAGGAGTCTTCACACAAACTTACCAGGGGAAGGGGTGGTGCTTCGACCGCTCAGAGCGTGTGAGTCGTGCCTGCCTGCTACAAATTCACAAGTCATTGAAAGGTTGAATGAGTATCGCATAATGGAGGTGCAGGCCGCGTTTCGCGGGCCAATTGGATTAATAAGACGCGGCCGGCTTCGGGGAGCAAAGGTCGAATATCCGGCCGTGTTTAGCTTATGACCAGAGTAAAAATTTGCGGCATCACGCGCCTCGAAGACGCTGAGCTCACCATGGAGTTGGGCGCTTTAGCCTTGGGCTTTAACTTTTATCGTGGCTCACCGCGTTACATCGCGCCCGAAGCGGCACGCGAGATCATTCGCCGCGCGGTGCCGCCGTTGGTGATGGCGGTCGGCGTTTTCGCGGATGAAACCGACGCTGAGCGTATAATCGCCGTGGCGCGCGAATCGGGAGTGAGCGCCATTCAACTTCACGGGCCGCGATTGCCCGCATTCGCAAGACGCGATGGCGTGCGGATGGCCTATGAAGACGTCCGGGATGGCGAAGGGCGGGGCTTCAGCCCCGCCGCAAAGGGCGCCGATTCGGTGGGGGCTTCAGCCCCCGATGCGATATCTGAAGCACGCCGCGCAGGTGCTACGGGGTTTCAGCGGCTGAAGCCGCTTACTTCGGCCGGGGCCGATACGGCGGGGCTGAAGCCCCGCCGTTCGGAGGTTTCGAAACTCCATTCTTCGAAGGGGCCGAAGGCCTTTCCTGAACCAGTCGTTGCGTGGCCATACCCGCTCATCCGCGCGGTCACGGTTGACGAGAGCTTCGAGCCCGCGAGTCTGCAAGGCCTGGCGCAGGATGACGCCGACGTCATCCTGCTGGATGCATTCCACCCGGCGTTGAAGGGCGGCACTGGGCGTACAATCGATTGGGCCAAGGCTCGCGAGGCAACAAAGTTTGCCCGAGTGATCTTGGCCGGCGGACTCACGCCTGAGAATGTGGGCGAAGCGATCCGGCAGGTGCGGCCTTTCGCCGTCGATGTGGCGAGCGGCGTGGAAGCGGCTCCCGGGTTGAAAGACGCGTCCAAATTGCGAGCGTTCTTTGCGGCAGTTCGAGAGGCGGATGACATATGAGTGCGACAGCTACAGCAGATATTCCAAGAGTCGACGCTCCACCTTATGGCCCTGACGCGCGTGGCCGCTTCGGCGAATTCGGCGGGCGCTACGTGCCTGAGACTCTGATGGGTCCCGTAGAAGAGCTCGACCGCGCCTGGCAAGTCGCGCGCCACGATCCCGCGTTCCAGGCCGAACTGAGCGCATTACTGCGCGACTTCGCAGGACGTCCCACGCCGCTGTTTCACGCGCGGCGGTTGACCGAGCACCTGGGCGGCGCGCAAATCTACCTCAAGCGCGAGGACTTGCTTCACACGGGCGCCCACAAGATCAACAACGCTATCGGGCAGGGGCTTCTGGCGCAGCGCATGGGTAAGTCGCGGCTGGTGGCCGAAACGGGCGCCGGCCAGCACGGCGTGGCCACTGCCACGGTCGCCGCCCTGCTCGGACTCGACTGCGTGGTTTACATGGGCGAGGAGGACATGGCGCGGCAGGCGCCCAACGTCTTCCGCATGCGCTTGCTGGGCGCTGAGGTGGTGAGCGTAAACGCGGGATCGAGGACGCTGAAGGATGCCATCAACGAAGCCATGCGCGACTGGGTGACCAACGTCGAAAACACCCACTACCTGTTGGGATCTGTTCTCGGGCCTCATCCTTATCCGGAAATGGTGCGTGAGTTCCACCGCGTGATCGGCCAGGAGGCCCGACGGCAGATCATCGAGACCGCGGGCCGGCTGCCCGACTGGCTCTTCGCCTGCGTGGGCGGCGGGAGCAACTCCATCGGACTCTTCTATGACTTCCTGGACGACACCGGCGTGAAGATGGTAGGTGTTGAGGCGGGAGGGCGCAGCCTGAATCTTGGCGAGCACGCGGCGCGCTTCGCCGGGGGGCGCCCTGGCGTTCTTCATGGCACGTACACCTACGTGCTCCAGACGGACGACGGCCTGGTGTCAAACACGCACTCGGTTTCCGCGGGGCTCGACTACCCTGCCATCGGGCCCGAGCATGCCGCGCTGTTCCGCGCCGGACGCGTGGAATACGTGCCTGCAAGCGACGTCGAGGCCTTGGAAGCCGCGAAAATACTGGCCCGGAAAGAAGGCATCATTCCCGCGCTCGAATCGGCGCACGCGCTGGCGGAAGTTCTGAACCGCGCGCCGAAAATGCCGCGCGAGTCCATCGTGATTGTGAATCTCTCGGGCCGCGGCGATAAAGATTTGGGGATTTTTCAGTCGGCAAAAGTGCTGTGACATCACACGTAACCAGCCACGGGTTTCGCCCTTGGTGTCCGATGTAGGGCGGCCCTAAGAGTAGGGAACGAAACGGGAACAGAGGCTCAAGTTTCGAGATGGCTAGGTCGTAGTTGAACCAACTATAAATCCATCGGGTTGGAAGATGTGGGACTGGCTGGGGCGTAAGAAGAGAACCGAAGCGCTACCGGAGTATTCTGCACTCCGCTCGGCTCCGAACAGAGGACTTCCTCCCGAGCTTGCGGAAATGGAGAAAGCCGAGTCATTCGCGGGTCGGGCCGCCGAAATCGAGGATGAGCTTCGGCGGCTTCCTCGGCGTCCACCGGACGACGAACCGCTCTTCACTGAGCTGCTAGGAGCAACGAACAGCAGTGTCGTCACTGTCACCTTCGATGACGGTCTTTGCCTGCAGGTGTTTAGCACACCCCTGCGCGCAGCCGACTACGTCCGGACGGTTTTGCCCGGTGGGCCTCCGGTACGATACCTTTCCTCCAGCCCTCTGCAACTCATACGCATGCTACGCGACGTGGAGAAATCCAAGATTGAATACCTCATTCTAGATCGATGTCCCCGTTGCTTTATTGCTGTCCGCCTCGCGGGTCGCGAGATGACGACTGCGAATGATCTCATCAATTTATGGAGTATTCAAAAGGCAACCGAACTCGCACGAGCGGACCTTTATTTTTCTTACGCCTCGGAGTCAGCCCAGGCAGGTCGGCTCGAGATCGCTCGCGATGTGGCGCTGGAGATGGTGGGCCACGTCAGTTTGGAGGATCCGCGGCCGCACGTGCTTCTTGGGCAGCTTGGAGTAAGGTTGAAAGACCGAAGACTTCTTCGTGAGGCTAAGGTGTTCCTCCGGTTCCTTAAGGTCGACCGGTGGGAGCAGAAACTTCATCAAGCTGCGCGGTCTGGATCAACGGAGTTTCAGGATCATCCAAGCTAATTTAGTAGCCGTCGCGGGTGCTCGGTTGTAAGGGATTCCTACTGGCGTTTGGGCTCGGTGATTTTTCAGATCGTCGGTTGAGAAAACCGTAGGCAATATTCGCGAGGCAATCGAGTTCTATCTCGAGCCGGTCGAGGGCCACCAGGTGATCGATGCATTCACTTATTTCTGAAGGCCGATTATCGACTTGCTTCCGTGACCTTCGCGAGCGCAATGCCAAGGGTCTCGTCATCTACCTAACCGCCGGTGATCCTTCGCTCGAAGCCACCGGAAAGCTACTCGAAGCCATCGAGAAGGGCGGCGCGGACGTGATCGAGCTCGGCATCCCTTTTTCCGATCCGCTCGCTGACGGTCCCGTGATCCAGCGGGCTTCGGAGCGCGCGCTGCGCGGCGGTGCGACGTTGCGCAAGGTTCTCGATCTTCTGCCCCGCTGGCGCGAAAAACTCAGCACACCGATCGTTCTCTTCACCTACTTCAACCCAGTGCTGCAATACGGCCTGGAAGCCTTTGCCCGCGCAGCCAGCCAGGCTGGCGCTGACGCCGCACTCATCGTGGACCTGACGCCCGAAGAAGCCGCCGAATACATTGCCGCCATGCGAGGCCACGGGTTGGACACAGTGTTTCTGGCCTCGCCGACTTCAACTGACGAACGCATCGAGCGCGTGGCCGCCGCCACGACGGGATTCCTGTACCTGGTTTCGCGCACCGGGGTCACGGGTGAGCGTCAGAGTCTCTCGGCCGCCGCCCAGCCGCTCATTCAGCGCGCGCGGCGCTTCACCAAACTTCCCTTGGCCGTCGGCTTCGGCATCTCAACTCCCGAGCAGGTGCGTGAGATTCAGCAATTCGCGGACGCTGCCGTGGTGGGAAGCGCCGTGGTTCACGTCATCGAAGAGCGCTATCCGGCAGGCGGAGCTGCGGCCGTTCGCGATTTTGTGGGCTGGCTGAAGGGACCAACCGAAAGGGTGGGGCTTCAGCCCCGCCGACAGTGAGATGGGAAGCCCAAGGCTTTAGACGCTGAAGCCACTCTGGCCACCCTTCAGGGGCTAAAGCGCGCCCGACGGATGATTGACTGTCGGCGGGGCTGAAAGCCCCGCCCTTTTCGCGCCACGGTAGCGATGACATAAAATCGTGAGTAAGTTCCAACCATGAACGAACTGGAACGGTGGCGAAAACAAATCGATGAAATCGATGAGCAATTGCTCAAGCTGCTCAACCAGCGGTCGCAGTGCGCGGTGGAAATCGGCCACTTCAAGCGGAAGGTGAATCTGCCCGCGTATCAGCCCGAGCGCGAACTCGAGGTGTTGCGTCACGTTGTGGAGTCGAATCCTGGACCGCTCGATAACGGCGCCATTCGCCGGCTCTTTGAACGCATCATCGATGAGGCACGGTCGCTTGAGCGGCGAGTGATGGAACAGGCGAAGTCTCAATCCGGTTCAGAGCCAGTCAGACAGGGCATCGAACCGGATTCTGAGACGGGCGGCAAAGGCGGTAAGGAGTAAAGCGGAATGATTGTGGTGATGCAAGAGGGCGCGCGCGAGGAGCAGGTGCAGGCTGTCATCCGCCGGTTGATGGACATGGGATTTGACGTCCACCGTTCCACGGGTGCGCTGCAAACCGTGCTCGGCGGAGTGGGCGCGAAGGCTGAATTTGACACGCGCGAAGTGGAATTGATGGATGGCGTGCAGGAAGCGCATCCCATCGTGGCCCCTTACAAGCTGGCCAGCCGGCCTTTTCGCCCTGAAGGAAGCGTGGTGAGCCTGGGCAAGGGTGTGGAAGTGGGCGGCAAGCGAGCGGTGGTAATGGCCGGGCCTTGCAGCGTGGAGAACTTAGAGCAAATGGAGACGGTCGGCGCGCTGCTGGCAAAGCTGGGCGTGCGCGTAATCCGTGGCCGCGCCTTTCCGGCGCGCACGTCGCCTTATTCGTTTCAAGGCCTCGGCCGCGTGGGACTCGAATATCTGCGTCGCGTCGCTGACCGGTACAACCTGGTGGTGGTTTCGGAGGTGATGGATCACACGCAGGTGCCGCTACTGTTGGAATACGCGGACGTTTTGCTGGTCGGCGCGCGCAACATGCAGAACTACGGCCTGCTGCGCGAACTCGGCAAGGCGCCGAAGCCGGTGATCCTTAAGCGCGGCCTCGCGGCCACTCTCGAGGAGTTGCTGGTGTCGGCGGAGTGCATCATGACCGGCGGCAACTACAACGTGATTCTCTGCGAGCGGGGAATTCGCACCTTCGAGAGCGCCACGCGCGCTACGCTTGACGTGTCGGCCATTCCCATTATTCATCGGTTGTCACATTTGCCGATCATTGCGGATCCCTCGCAGGCCACAGGCCGCCGCGACAAAGTTCTGCCCATGGCACGAGCCGCGGTGGCGGCCGGCGCGGACGGGATCCTGGTGGAGGTCCACCCAGACCCTGAGAGGGCGCTCGATGGAGGTCCCGAGGCTCTGGACGCCGAGCACTTTGAAAAGCTGATGGCGCAGTTGCACCTGATCGCGCACGCGGTCGAGCGGACGCTCTGACTGGATTATTCACGAAGTGCCCGGGTGCAACTGGAGGTTTGGGCGTTCCACGAACGGTGCATATGTTCTGCGAATTTCCAACCTGTCATTTCGAGCGCCGCCGCGCTCTTCTTTTCGATGACGCTCAGGGCCAACGGCGGCGCCGCAAGAAATCTCGCTCTGGTCTTTGCAGCAAAACCAAAGCGAGAGGGCCAACGCCGGAGCTTGCGTGCTCAGCATGGACAAAATGCCTGCCCAATTCACTCGCGTAGCCATCGTCGGTACCGGCCTCATCGGCGGCTCCTGGGGATTAGCGCTGAAAGCCTGCGGCTTCGGCGGCCATATCATCGGTTGCGACCGGCCACAGGTTCTCAAGCGCGCTCTCGAACGGGGCGCGATCGACGAGAGCCAAACGGATCTTTCCGACGCGGTGCGCAACGCGGACTTGGTGATTCTCGCCGCTCCGGTCGGCGTGATCATGGAGCAGTTGCTCCGCATCAAGGCGGCCGCGCCGCCTCGAGCACTGGTGACTGATGCGGGCGGCACCAAGCGCGCCATTTTGGAGCGGGCGCGAGAAGTTTTCGTAGGCGAACCGCTCTTTCTTGGCGGTCATCCGTTGGCCGGCAAAGAGATCTCGGGCATTGAGCATGCGAGCGCAACATTGTTCCGGGAATCACGCTACGTTTTGACTCCGGTCGAGCCCGAGCACCTTGAGGACGCGCGCGTGAAGGCGTTTCAGGCACTGGTGGAGAACGTAGGCGCGCGTCCCTTCATGACAGACGCACAGAATCACGACCGCGCTCTCGCTTTCGTGAGCCATCTGCCGCAGTTGCTCGCCACGGGACTCGCGAGTCTGATCGCTGATGAAGACCGCCTCGCGGCCATTCCGCTCGAACTCGCGGCAGCGGGGTTTCGCGACATGACGCGTCTCGCCGAGAGCTCTTATTCCGTCTGGCGCGACGTCTGCCTGACGAACGCCGACAATCTGAAGTCGACGCTGGAGTCGCTGATTCGCAAGCTGGAGGGTATGAAGCAGCATCTCGACGATGACGGTCTCAAGCAGGATTTCGACGAGGCTATTCGATTGCGTGAGCGATGGAAGGAGGTGCGCTGAAGTTTGGGAGCTATTGAGGACGGCTGAGCCGTGGCGCGGCTTCCGCTCCATTGCCTCGGGGCTTGGCCTCTATTGCGTGTGATCTGCGTCACATGTCGATGTGACGGTGCGCACAGCGGACGCCCGCGCGTCCCGTCCAAAATATGGCCAGTAGAGGAGGCCGTCCATGGATGCGAGGTATGACCTGTTCGAGTTCCCACCGGACGCATTTCCGAAGTGGATTGGGTCTGCGGGCGACCTGCCCGAGGCCAGGAGAAAAATGGAGAAACTGCCACCGCTCGCGCCCGGCAGCGAGTACCTGGTGCGTGATTTCTATTCGGGCACCGTGGTTGCATACACGTTGCGTAAAAAGCACGGCACGATGGTGTTCCCTCCCGAGAAGGACCCGCGCGGCTCCTCCGAGGTGTTGAAGTTTGAAATGTACTTCCTTCCGAGCGGCACCTAAACGGCGAGCCGCGGACCTTATCCCCGGGTCCGCGGTTTTCGTCTTGTGATCTTCTCACTTTCGCTGACCAGGCGAGAGATGAAATAAATTCGCCACGCATGGAGCGTCTGTGAATTCCTTCGCGGTCTGCTCAAGCGACTTGCTGAACTGAGGCGTGGCACGGGCTAGGCGCGAGCTTCAATGTTGTTCTTGCGAGCCCAAAGCGCCGCAGGCTGTCTACGGGTTGTCGCGGAAAGCGGCGTGCACTTCCTGAATGGCCGCGTCGACGTGCTTGATAGCAGCGTCGCGATGGCCGCCGAGCGAGGCTCAGCCTGCTCCAAATGCTTCCGCGCCTCCTGGAGCGAGTGTAAGGCGGCGTCCATATTGGGATGGTTGGACGGCGGAACCGCCGGTTTAGCCAAGGCACGGTGCATCAAGGGAAAGATGAACGCAAACAGCAGCACAAGGGCGCCCAGCGAGACGGTGAATCTCTTCTTGGTCATTTCTTCTCCTTTAGGTTGATTTGTTTCAGTCTTCAGTCGAGGTCGATGTCGCGTTGGGGTCGCGTAACCGGTTCGCCGCGGCTCTTCTTCAACGCCTCTTCGAATTTGCGCGCCAGCAAATCGGACTTGATCTTCTCTTCTTCAGCGCTGCTGCGGAAGTGAGCTTCGCGTTGCTCCGCTTGCTTCTGGAGGACTTCGCTCGCGCGGTTGAGGTGATCGGCTTCCGGCCGCTTGGGCTTGGGCGGATCTTCGTGCGCAACCACGCGGCCCAGTAGCGTGTCAACCTTTAGGCGGGCGCCGCAACAGGGACAGGCGATTTCGATGGTCGAGTATTCTGTAGAGCCCATTACTTTGTCCTGACGCTCCCGCGCGTTCGCAGGCGCGACGGGGATGCTCTTAAATCAGTACGAAATTGAGATTTCATCATAAAATCTCCTGCATGGGAAGGGTTGGGGTGAAGCTGATCGACAATTTGACCGCCTGGTTGCGGAAAAGCAGACTGAATAAAGCAGCTATCGGACGCTCATTCTTCCGATGATTGAGGGTTCAGTCTTGCGGGGCTTAGATCACCGAAAATTCCAGCCGGTTGTCCACGCGGTCGATTCGATCCAGCCGCACTCGCACGCGGTCGCCGAGATGATAGGCGAATTTCGAGTCCAAGCCCACGATAGCGCGCAGGTTCTCGCGGTATACATAGCGGTCGTCCTGCAGCGCGTCGAGTGGAACAAACCCCTCGACGAAGAGTTCGGTCAGCTCCACAAAAAAGCCGTGACGGGTGAGACTGATGACGAGTGCACCGAACTCGTCACCCAGACGCTCCGACATGAAGACAACCTTCTTCCAATCCATGAGTTCGCGTTCGGCGTCGGCCGCGCGGCGCTCGCACTCGGACGTCTCTGCGCCCAGCGCCTGCAGCGCCGCATTTTGTAGCCTTACGCCACCTTCGCAACCAGGCACGCTGTTGCTCAGGGCAGCTTGGGCGGCAACATCGTGCCCCAAAGAGGCACAGAGATTGTGAAACGCAAACCCCGCGCTGGCGCGGCCCACCGCTGCTGATCCGCCCTGCTCGGCGAGCAGCGCCTTCAGGGTGCGGTGCACGATCAGGTCCGGGTAACGGCGAATAGGCGAGGTGAAATGCGTGTAAGTGGGCGAGGCCAGCGCGAAGTGGCCGAGATTCTCTTCAGAATAACGCGCCTGTTTGAGCGACCGCAGCATGAGGTAGGAAAGAATACGCTCTTCGGGCTTGCCTGCGATGCGCTCGGTGAGCCGCTGGTAGTGCCGCGAGGTGATCTTAAAGGTTGCCGCTTCGACCTGCTGCTCGAAGCGCGGATGACGGTCGCGCTGCTCGCGAGCGTGCACCCGTTGCCGGTGAGCCGCGGGCAGCTCGATCCCCAGCGACTGGCCGAAGGAGGCGGCGATCTCTTCAAACTCCAGCACCTTCTTGGGGTCGGGTTGTTCGTGCACGCGGTAGAGCGTTGGGACGCCGCAGCGCTCCAAGAGCGCGGCGACAGCCTCATTGGCCGCCAGCATAAACTCTTCGATGATGCGGTGGGCAACGTTTCGTTCCGACCGCGTCACGCCCACCATGCGGCCTTGCTCGTCAAACTCGATTTCGGGCGCGGGCAGGTCAAAGTCAATGGAGCCTCGCGCCTGGCGCCGGCGGTTCAGGATGAGTGCGAGCTCCTCCATCAGGCGGAAGCGCTCAACGAGGCTGGCGTAACGGCCAAGCGCTTCAGCGTCGCCCGACAGCACGGCATGCACCGCCGTGTACGTCATTCGTTCGGCGCTCCGAATCACGCCGGGCGTGAGCTCGTATGCCACAATCTGGCCTTCGCCGTCGACCTCCATCAGGGCGGACATGGTGAGACGATCGACGTGCGGATTCAAGCTGCAGATGCCGTTCGAAAGCTCAAGCGGAAGCATGGGCACAGCGCGGTCGGGAAAATAAACGCTGGTTCCCCGCAGCCGCGCTTCGCGATCGATCGCCGTGCCTGGGCGCACGTAATGAGCGACGTCGGCGATGTGCACGTCCAGCCGGTAGTTTCCGTTCGACAAGCGCTCCACAAAGACTGCATCGTCGAAGTCCTTGGCGGTTTCGCCGTCGATGGTGATAATCGGAAAGCGTCGGAAATCGCGCCGCGCCGCCGAGTCACTTTCCGGAACGGAGACCGGCGCTTGCGCGGCCTCTGCCAGGACCTCGTCCGGAAAGCGGTGAGGGAGATGGTACTTGCGAATGATAATCTCAACGTCGACGCCGAAGTCTTCACGGCGGCCCAGCACTTCAATCACGCGGCCGCGTGGCGGAACGCCATGCACCGGATCGGGGAAAGTCGTGAGTTCAACGTCGACAATCAGGCGATCAAGTTCGAGGGCGCTGCGTGCCCCGTCACAACTGCTGCTGCGGTCGCGAAGCGGCGCCGCCTCCGATTCGCCGCGGAACTGGCGATGACGGCGTGGCGTCACGTGAGGTCCTTCAGGCGGCCACTCTTGACCGTGCGGAATGATGATCTCAAAGGGCAAGTGGCGGTCATACGGAACAACGTGATTCGATCGTGCGCCGCAGCGGAATTCGCCCACCACCGTCTTCTGCGCCCTTTCCGTGACGTTTACAATCCGCCCTTCCAAGCGCGGGCCCTGATCCCGGCCGCGGTTAGACCCCGTCTCAGAGCGCTGGCCAAAGCGACGTGACTTTGGAGGCACTAGCCGTTTCTCGATCACGTGAACATCCACGCGGTCGCCGTGCAGCGCGGAGCTCATGCCCAGCGGTGGAATGAAGATGTCGGCGCCAATGCGTGGATCGTCGGGCACCACGAAGCCGTAACCATCACGATGGGCGATCAATCGGCCACTCACCAGCCCTCGTCGATTTCCGCGCGCGGCGGGCGCTGAAGACATTGACACGCTTGTGCCATGGCGGTGAAGCACAGGCCCCGAGGGCGCGTCACGACTGGCGGTGTGGCTCGGAGGCAGGGCAAAGTGGCCCTTCTTCAGATAGAGAATGATGCGGCGCTTGGAAAGCTCCTTGAGGGCATGCTTGAGATCGCGGGCCTGACTTGAGCGCAACCCGAGTTCAACCACCAGTTCGCGCAGCCGGAAGGTCTTTGCCGGATCCCGCTCAAATACCTTCAGGATTTCAGAATCGGAGGGAAAGTCGCGCATCCGGGCTCTAGTTTATCACCCGAGAGGCGGGGCGAACTCCAGCTTGCCACGTTCGCGGTCCCAGCGCCAGACGCGGCTGCCATGCAGGTGAACGCCGCCGAGCCAACGATCGATTCCGTTGACACGAACGTTATCGAATTCAGCTCGCAGCAAGGCTCTACCTTCGGCGGTGATCGCGACCTCAGCGTTCCAGAACAGCTTCTCGTCCCGATCAATCTCCACCAGCGGAACCCGGGCGTTTGCCAAGCGGTGCATGTAAGTATTGAAGACCAGGTCGCCCATGAAAATTCGTTCTTCTCGATCACGGTCGGCACAAAACACCGATCCCACGCGCGACAAGCCCGCGTCAGCAATTTCCAGAATTTGCCGCTCGGTTCGAGAAAGGCCATTTCGAGTGGATGGGAACTGCTCAAGATGCCGCAGCAGTGCGCCCTGAAGATAGGGCAAATCGGAGGTGTCCTCCTGGAAGAGTTCGACGATCGAGTTCGGGTCCGCCGCGGAAAACGCCTCCCACGCGCGTGCCGCCAATTCGAGCTTGCCCGGGGAAACAGGCACGCGCTTGGGATACAATTCCAGCAGTTCATCCGGTGTGAGCATTCCCAGATATCGGTCTGTGCAGATCAGGCTGAGCTTTGTTTTTCCGAGGTCCTTCCTGGAAAACCAGTCGAGAATCTGGATCAGTTGGAGCTGGTCGTAGAGATCATGTTCAAACCACAGGACCACTTCTTCGAACTCGGCGAAGCCCGCCAAAGTCCGGTCACGCTTTTCCAGTTCGCCCAGAATGGTCGACTCGAGTTGTCCGCTGCCTTCGGCCAGGAAATGGGCGCGAATCGGGCGCAACTGGTCAAGCGACAGACCGCAAGGCACAGGGCCTTCGTGCAGTACGTCCTTCCAAGTGAGAACTTCACCGGGCAAGCCGGTGTCGCGAAGCTGAACCGAGTCACCGTTTGTGATGTGCAGAGTGGCTGGCATCGAATTCCCGAAGCTTAAGTCTCGACTCGAAGTTTCCCAAGCAGCGACCGTGCTACCGTTCATTCATTTCATCCCGGGTGAAGCGACGTCCCGCCTTGACGTGGTGGAGCCGCCGCATCAGAGCGTCATAGTCACGCACGCTTCCCGGCGCCGCGAAGTGAGCCAGCCACCCGCGGAAGCGCGCGTTGAGAGTCCGGAGCTGAAGACGGGTAACCAAACGGGCATGCTCGACGTTCTTCATACGTCTACAATGTACACGAATCCGCTGTCAGCCACGCTGCCTTCGGGCTGCCCAAAATGCAAGGGCCGCCTCGTAACACCCAGGCGGCCCTCGAAAATATCCGATTTCAATGGAACCGACGTGGCGCTACACCGTCGCCTTCTCGCCGATCCCCACCAACTCTGCGTGACCATTGCCGTTCCCATTCGAATGGCCGTTGCCATTGGAGTGCCCGTTACCATTTCCATTGGAGTGGCCATTGCCGCCCGTTTTGGCTGCCACCGGACCGATCGTCACCAGTTCCGGCTTGGGCTTCTTCAGCACCATCTCCTCATAGATCTCGCGCACCTGCTTGGCCTCGTAGGCCGCCTTGCGCCGCATCTTGTCTTCGTCGGCAGCGGTCATCGGAATATCAGTGGCGCGGTCACGCACCGCGTTTACGTCGTCGGCGCGTAACGCCAGCGAGTGCTCGTAGTTTTCAAGGTTCACGCTCTTGCCGCGCGCGTAAATTTCGTGCTTGCCGTGAGTCTTGTACCACTCGGCCACGGTGGCGTTCTTGTGCATATTCTCGATGATGTTCCGCCAACCGATGCCGGTGTTGTAAGCGCAGAATGAAATCTCGCCTTCCTGAGTAGCGTACGGAATGATGCACATCTCCGTGCGACGGAAGTCATAGTTGAAGAGGTCCTGGAACCACATGCCGGCCACGAACAGGAAGTTCCAAGGGTCAGAACGGCGCTTCAGCGCGTCCTCGTACGTGCGATCGGGGCTGGAATCACCGTACTTCTTCTTGGTTTCGCCGGTAAGCGCGAAGCTCTTGTCAAACTTCTTCAGCAGGTCCACCAACGCCAGGCTCTTGGGGGCCGCGAAGGGCTTGTAATTCTTCAGCAACGTCAGGCCCATCATGAGATTCGAAAGCCACTTGCCGCGCCCGGCGTCATTGATCTTCTGAATGTCGCGAATCAACTGCGGAATATCAAGGAACTGCGGAACCGGCGCCGCCTCCTTAGTCTCCTTGTTGATCATCAGCGCCGTCCCGATGCCGCAGTTGGGATGGCATCCACAGCTCACCATGCCCCACTGAGATTCGGGGCCGTGAGCCAGGTCAGCAAAATCTGAGAAGGTGCTGAAGAGCGAGATGGGGAACCAGTCGCGCGTCGGCTCGGTGATGCCCACCTGTTTCTTCACGTCGCGCGCCATGTGCGAAAGCGTATAGCGCTGTCGCAGGCGCCGCTCGGGCGTGACGTCCTCATCGCGGCCCGTGAAGGACACGGGCTGGAAAGCGATAAAGGCGATCTTCTTCGGGTTATCCATCGCAAAGCGGATGATGGGCCCGACCTGGTCATTGTTGACTTCGTTCACCAGCGTGGTCACCAGGATGATCTCGATGCCCGCCTCGTGCATGTTGTTGATGGCTTGCAGCTTCACGTCAAACAGGTTGCCCACCTTGCGGTGGCTGTTGGCGTCGTTGCCGATGCCGTCAAACTGCAGGTAGGCGTAGCGCAAGCCCGCGTCGAAGGCGCGGCGGCAGTAGTCCTTGCTCTTGGCAAACTCGATCCCGTTGGTGGCTGCCTGCACGCTGTTGTAGCCCAGCTTCCTAGCATAGCGAACGGCGTCAATGAAGTAGGGCGACATGGTGGGCTCGCCACCCGAAAACTGGACGCTCATCTGCCGCCGGGGCTTGATCTTGAGGGCGTTGTCGAGGATTTCCTTAATCTCATCCCAGCTCAGCTCGTGCACAAACCCGACCTGGTTCGCGTCCATGAAGCAAGGATCGCACATCATGTTGCAGCGGTTGGTGAGGTCAACGGTCAATACGCTGCCGCGGCCATGTTTGATGGTGCTGGAGCCGTGATTGTGCAGATCCTTGTCATTGTGGGCGCGAATGTCACGGCCGGGGAAGTTGGCCTCAATCCACTGCAGGAACTTGGAGTCAACGGCCATCATGTCTTCAAAGTGGCCGTGAATGGGGCAGTCCTTGACCATCCACACCTGGCCGTCGCGTTCGATGATCTGGGCCTTGATCTCGCCCACCTTCTGGTTTCGAAGCGTCGCCAAATCCTGCTCGCCGTTGATGATGCGCTCGCGCGCCTCCTTCACGCAGGTGGGGCACAGGGAGTCGGTGACGCGAGGCCAGCCGAGCTGCGGCTTGGTCTTTTGCCACGACTTCAGCATGGGCTTGTCAGACCATTTGGGTGTGAAGGCGGGGTTGGGCTTGTACTTGTTGAAGAACTGGATGCCATCAAACGCAGCGCCGGCGGTGGCGCAGATAGCGGAATCGACGTACTTCATCAAGCGCTGGCCTTTTACTCTAGGCATTCTGTTATCTACCTCGCTCCAATTTAGGATCGCCGCCGGACTTGCAGGCGACGCTTGACTCACTGCCCCTGACGTACGGAGCGCCAGACGTGCACTCCGTGAATATTACGTTAAAGGAGGCCTCGCTCTAACCTAAGGACTTTCTGCCGAACTGCGCCATTGTAGGGTCAGACGGCAGCAAAACTCAACTGAACGGATTACAATCCTCTTCAGAATCAATACCTTGAACCGAGCCATCGGGTGATTGATTCATCGGGTGATCGGGCGATTTATGATCGAGTGAATGAAAGGTCATAGGGAACGTCCTTTCATGTGCTTGCCGGGACGCCTGCCTGCACACCGAGGACTACATCGAAACCCGGGACCACTAGAATCGCTCAATCGCCAATCGCTCAATCACCCGATGGCCCGATCACCCGATCTCCCGATTCCTCCCCTAAACTAATGGTAAGATGCGCCTCATGCTCCGTACAGGGCTGAGCAAACAGATTAGAGTAAGCGCGCTCGAAGCCGGTTTCGACCTTGCCGGCGTCGCGCCGCTCGCGGCCTGGCAAGACCTTGAATTTGCCAAGTCCTGGGCCGAAAAGGGCTACGGCGGCGAAATGGCCTACCTCCGTAACCCCAAGCGTGCCGATCCGCGCCTTATTCTCCCCTCCGCCCAGTCCGTGGTGTGCGTCGGACTCGTTTATAACACGGCGCTGCCGTACTCCACCGAAGCCCTTCGGGACTCGGGGTCTGGGACTCGGGGCGCGGGATTCGGGGTTCGGGATTCGGGGTTCGGGACTCGTAAGACGGGGTTCGGGGTTCGGAATTCGGGGTTCGAAACTCAGTGTTGGAGGCAACGGTCTGAAGCCACCCTTCCAGCTAGCCCGAACTACGCAAACCGAACTCATGCGCAAGTCTCAGACGCCGGGTCGCGAACCCCGAAAACCGAACACCGAACCCCGACTTGCGAGTCCCGCGGCCCGAGTCCCGAGCCCCGGGCTTGGATTTCCCGCTACGCCTGGGGTCGCGATTACCACCAGGTCATGCGATCCCGGCTGGAACGGCTTCGCACGGCCATCGAGAACCTGGCGCCGGACGTCGAGACGAGAGTGTACGTCGATACCGGCCCCATTGTCGAGCGTGCTTTTGCACGCCTTTCCGGCATCGGATGGGTGGGCAAAAACACTTGTCTCATCAACCAGCAACGCGGCTCGTGGTTTTTTCTCGGCGTCATCCTGACCAGCCTCGAGCTCGAAGCCGACGCGCCCGCCTTTGACCGTTGCGGCTCCTGCACCCGCTGCCTCGACGCCTGCCCCACCGGTGCGCTCATTGGGCCCTACGTGATGGACGCCTCGCGCTGCATCGCCTACCTTAACATCGAACTGAAGGGACTGATCCCTGAGGAACTGCGCCCCGCGATCGGCGCTAACGTGTTTGGGTGCGACATCTGCCAGGATGTTTGTCCCTGGAACGGCGGTTCGTCGTTCGTGGTTCGTAGTTCGTTGGGCCAGCCCGAAACTCCAGAGTCGAAACTCGAAATTCGCGTGCCCCGCCGGCGTGCGGCCGAGACCGACCGACTGGAGTTTCATCCCCTTACCGTCGAAGGCATAGGCGCAAGCCACCGAACCATTCCGCAAACTGCTGGCGAACCGCAAACGACTGCCGACCATGAGCAACGAACTACGAACCACGAACTACAGACTAATGACGACGGACAACGGACAACGGACGAAGGACAACGAACCACGAACCACGAACTACGAACCTTTTCACTGTTCAATCCCCGCCTTGAAGACCTCGCTTCCCTCACCGAAGACGACTTCCGTCGCATCTTCCGCGACTCGCCTATCAAACGGACGAAGCATCGAGGTTGGGTGCGAAACCTATGCGTGGTCATGGGAAACTCGGGCGACACGCGATTCATTCCCTGGCTCGAGCAAACGGCGCGCGAGCATGAAGATGCCGTTGTCCGCGAGCACGCAGAATGGGCACTATTGAGGCTGGGAGACCCGGATGGGCCTGAGCAATAGAGCTTCAGAGACTTGCCGCGCGGCGCCCTGACTGCTGACTTCTCTCGCGCGGGAGATGATTTTGATGAACGAAGGCCATGCGATAACGAAGGATCCTTCGAGGCTCGACCACTGTTTTGCTGGCGGTACCGCAATAAAGGACATATTTTCAACGACATAACCCGAAATCGTGAACAACCGCCTTTTGTTTCAATAACATCCTGGCATCGCGACACTAACATTGTTAATTATCAATAAGATCGTGGGTTATTCCCCGAGATGTATTTTTAAGTGGTTTGTTTTCTGATAGATCGTGGGATATTCCAAAACTCGTTTTTTAAGCCTTTTATTTTCAATTACATCGTGGGATATCCCTGCTTTATTTTCGGCCTCCGGGCTGGTGGGCAGGGGCCCTTCGCCTTTTTTGGCAGCCGGCTTTTCGGGAGTGATAGGGGCTCGACGAGCGGCACAAGTAGCCTCCTGACGCCTTATTAACAGGCACCCACCCCGCCTCCAAAGGGCTGGTGACAAGGCGTCATCTCACAAGAGGTAAAGATATCACCGTTTATCGATTTGTCAACAGAAGATTTGACGCGGGGCTTGGTTGAGAGCAAGAGATCAAATGGAAAACGCGGCGCCGGCCCGATTTAGCTTGGGTGGGCGCGGTAGCGACGACATGTACGATGTCGTCGCCAGACCGCGAGCTTCTTGGTATTTCGAGAGCGGCGATGGGGACATCGCCGCTACCGTGCGGGTTCCACACAGACTCTCGGCCTCTCAAGTGGGGGACGTAAAGCCGTCGGCCTTGCAGCGGAGAGTTGAAGCTGTGCCCTTCGCTTCTCAGGTATTCAGCGGTGATGGATAGTCAGAATCAATTCTTGGCCGTGGTGACTTTGCCGAGCATCTCGGAGATTGTCTCTCCCTTGTTCCCGCTGAATCGCGCGGCCAGATTCTGCGCCAGCAGCGGATCGCTTTGCGCCCCAGCCATCGCTCTGCTGACGTGCTCCTGGTGATCCTGAGGTTGGCCTTCCAGCGTGATGAGCGCCGCTGCAAACTCCATCTCAGGATCATCCCCACGCAGGCTGATTGCCTTGGTCACCCAGGCGTAGCCGTCGAGGCCCGTCGCGGGGTTGGGTTTTTCGCTTCGAACCCAATGTTGGTCTCCTATCATTCCGGGTGCCTTCTCAAAGAGCCAATTCGCCTGCTTGTAGGCTTCGACGAGATACCCGGCATCGAACCAAGCCAAGGCGTCCGGGCGTCCTTGGGCCTCTGCGGTAGTGGCGCGGTCGCGGAGCGCGGCGAGAAGAGCGGCCGCCACCTGCGGATTTGTCTGGGCGTAGATGGTGGCGCGGCGCAGCGTTTCCATGTGGACCAGCACGGCGGCATGGGGGTTGAGAATCGCCAGTGTGTCGGGGACGAGGTGCGTGAGATCATATTTCTCCTGGCCTGACAAGTTCCAGCCCTCGCTCACCCAGGGCAGCGACTTGGCTTGTCCAATCTGAATCGCATGGCAGATCAGCGGTGGCCCGGCTTGCGCGAGTGTTGCGAATCCCAGGAAGACGGCGGCAAGGCTGAGGACCGAGCGTTGTACACTAACTGATGAATGTTTCATGTGTTCTTAATCTCCTTTCGGGTTATTTTGTCCTGCATACTACAGGACGACCGAAAGGAGGGGCGTGTTAACGTCAGGTTTCAGGTGCCAGGTGTCAGGGCTAGGCCTTTGGTGGCCGGAATGAGGTGTCGCAACCACGAGGAGAAGAGTTCGCTGGAATCTGAAACCCGAAACCTAACAGCTTGCACCTTGCCCTTAAACTCACCTGACATCTGAAACCTGACTGCGAATCCGCGGCATTCCGCTGACCCTCACCTCGTACGCTTGGCGTCAGCCCACGAGCGCTCCCAGGTGCGCCACAGGGAAACGTCGCCCAGGTCCAGCTTGTTCCACCACAGATCGAGCATCTTCTGATCGAGGTTGAGTATTCCCGCACCGGTTACGCCCGCAGGGGGCGGAACCAGCGCGGCGAGGCGACAATAGACGAGTTCGCGATCATTCCCGTCTGTGCGAGGGAGCAGGTGCCACAGCGTGAGCGCGTCGCGTGGGCGGGCTTCGGCCAGAATCACACCAAGCGCAGCGCTTCGTTGATCAGGGCTGCCAAAGTCAAATCGCGACAGAGCCGCGCGGAAGGTATCGGAAGTATCTTCAAAGTAAGGCGTGCCGGGCCCGATTCCAGGCCGCGTGGCGCAGGCCGCTCCGGCGGGAATGAAGGCCTCCCGGCCTCCCAGCTTGAATCCCACCCAGCCCAGCGTGGTGCGCAACAAGCCCGCCCCTGAATCCTCCACCTGCAACGTGTAAGCGCAACCCATGTCCACGGCTACGGCCGACGGGGTATCCACCACGAAGTCACCGGGCGGCGCCCAGATGGCCGCGTGAATGGTGCCGCGGTCGAGCGCCAGCCTCTTCCCGTCCGAGCTCGACTGAAGCAAGCGGAGATGCGTATTCGGTTCAACGTCGACGTCGCCGATCTCGTCCACGGTCACGCTGGCGCGTGACGCGGCGTCCGTCACCAGTGTTTGACCTACCCGAAGCGTGCCACTGTTACGGTCATGACCGAGAGCCTTGGAGCCCACGTAGGGCGTCCCAGCCACCCGCACCACTTCCCACCCGGAGGGCGAGGGCGCAGGAGGTCGCGTCCGGCGCCAGGCGAGCCACGCCCCCGCAACCAGGAGCGCGACGGCTGCCGCCGCAGCCATCCCCACGAGCGCGCGGTTGCCCAGGCACCACGGCCACCACCACAGCCGCGTCCGGCTCGGCGTAGCGTGCGAAATCGCGGGGAACTCCGGCGCCGGGCGACTCTGCCGAAATCTGCCGAGCAAGCCTTCCAGGCGCTGGACTTCAGGGTCCGGCTCACCGGAGCCGTCCCAGAGGTAATCGTCGTTCATCGGCGTTCCTTCTCGAGGAGACAGGTGCCAGGTGTCAGGTGTCAGGTTCCAGGCGTCAAGTGTCAGGTTCCAGCAAAGTCCACTCTCTATCGCCCCAACACCTGATCCTGCCGCCCAGCGCATAGAGCTAACACATGACTTCCAAAGCCTGGCATCTAATCTAACCCCTGACACCTAAACAAACACCTGGCACCTGACACCTAACACCTGGCACCTAACACCTAGCACCTTCTACTTCCCCAACCTGTCGCGAAGCTGATGCATGCCGCGATGCAAGTTGACGCGTACGGAGCCCGGAGTAAGCCCCGTGCGTTCGGCAATCTCGGGACCCGTCATGCCCTCCACCAACCTCAAGATCAGCGTCTCACGATAGGCATCCGGCAGCGTGCGAATCACCGCCAGAACAGTCACAGCCTCCGCGTCCGATGGAACGCTTCGCCCGGCGCCGTCCAACTCCTCCGTCGAGAGGTCCTTGGTCAACTCGCTGACCACGCGTGTTCGCCGGTGGTAATCGTGCGCGCGGTTCCTGGCGATGGCCGCCAGCCAAGCACCAAAGCGGGCGGTATCACGCAGGGCGCGAAGCCGACTGAGGGCCAGCAGAAAAACGTCGTGAACCAGGTCATCGACGTCGCGGGGCGGCACGCGAGCCAGCAGGATGCCGTGAACCATGCGCGAGTAGCGGTCGTACAATCGCCCGAAAGCGTCGCGGTTGCCCTCACGCGCGGCACTTGCGAGGACGGTATCCTCAGAAACATGGGCGCCGCTGGCGGTCACGCTCTCGATCCCCACGATGGCGGTATGCACCTCAACGCAAGTTCCCACGTTCATTCCACAATCATCCGAGCTGCCTCTTGAACCTAGACGCAAAGGCACCCCTGAATGTTAACGTGCACGCGAGGTAAGGTGGGGCCGAGCCCGTTTCTCAGGGCGCTATCGCTTGAACCAGTAGAGCAAGATGCCATAGCCGACGCCAGCGGGGTCGCTTGGCTTCGCAGGCTGAAAGGTCATAAACCGGCTGTCGGTGGAAACCACAGGATTGGACGCCTTGCCACCCTGATAGTCGTTGAAACGGGTCAGGCGAACAAGATCTCTGCCCGTCCCATCCAGCTTCAGCTTCCAAATGTCGATGTTGCCGGAGCCGCGCCGCCCACCGAGTGATTCGCACTGGCGGTCGGCTTCGACGGTGGTGTAAAGCCCATCCGGGAAAATGCCCTCGGGTTCGTTGTAGGTTCCGGGCGCTTGAGAAAAATTGATCACCTTGCCCGTTGACAGATCAATGCCCATTACCGACGCGTGATCATTGGGCTGATAGCAGGTGAAGGTCATTTTGTTGTCGTTATCGTAGTAGTCTTGGGCTTCAAGGACGCAACTTCGATCGTTGCTTTGGTAGACGGTCTTCCGATTGATGAGACTTGGCTCGCCTCCAGAAAGATCGACCTCGGCCACCATCAGCCGGGACGCTTCCGGCGCGAGGTCCGGTGCCTGGGCGGATGTCTGGGAGAACGCAATTTTCAGACTTTTCTTCGAGATCGCCGCGCCCTCGCTCATCTTCTGACCCAGCCTGACGGGCTTCGATCCGGGCTGCCGGCTCAGAAACCACAACTCATTGTCGCGAGTGCGGCTGGTGTGGATGTTCTCGAAGTGGTCGGGGCCGATCAGGATGTAATCGCCGGTGACCAGGTGCATCACCCGCAGAAATACCGCGCCGGGCACATTGCAGGTGAGGCACTCGATGACCCGTGTCTTCAGATCGATCACCATGGCGTCACCGAAGCTCTTTGCCATGAAGGCTACGCGCTGGTTGTCAGGAGAAATATCCGCACGCTCACCGAAATGAGTAAGGATCTCAATGTTCGGCGGCAAGTGCTCGAGCGGATCGCCTGGCTTCCGCTGATCGGCAAGAGGCAAAGCGGCAATCAGGAGCGCAAGTACGATCTTCATTGGATGAATACCTCGTCAACTCCCGCGAGCTTACCTGAAGATGGGAGAGATTTGAAATCCTCCGCCCTACTTGCTTTGCTCGCGGCCGGGCCACCAGGTGGGCACGGGTTTGCCTTCGACTTTGAGGATGGCTTCCTCGGCGGTGGGGCCTAAGCGCACGGTTTGGGCGGCTTGTTGAAGAGCGGGAAGTGCAGACTTGGCACCGGGACCGATCTCACCGAGCGCAGTGGCGGTACTTCGCAGGACCATCATCTGCTCGCTCTTGACGAGCAGACGCGCAGCCAGCGTATCGACCGCCGGTCCCGCCGCTGGCCCGATTGCTCCCAGCGCATCGGCGGCCGCGGCACGGACGTAATCAACCGGGTCATTCACCGAGACCGTCAATTGCGGGACCGCCGGCTCCGCCTTGGCCCTCATCTCCCTCAAAGCGACGGCCGCAAGCGCCCGCACGCGCGGGCTGGAATCAGAGAGCGCCGCGCCCAGGTTCGCAACTGAACCTGAGGCGCCAGGCCCAATCTGCGAGAGCGCCCACGCCGCTGCCGCCCGCACCTCCCCATCGCCGCTACTGAGTTGGGCTGCGACTTCGTCCGCTGCGGGCACGGCATCTTCGCCGAAGGAGCCGGTGGCGCGAATCACGTCTGCTCGATCGGCCTGCGGCGCATTCTTGAGTTGCTCGCGATACGCCGCGAGTGTGCGTCCCCGGTAGGTTGGCAATCCTTCGGGTGCGGCGGCGGCGGCCGGCGCCCCTGGGGGAAGCTCGGGCACGAGTTGGTGCTCCGTGGGCCCCTCAGGCACACCCGCCGAAGCCGGAACCTTTTCCAGCACCACGTCATTCAGCCCGAAGTTGTATCCGGACGAGCGCTCATCCTTGCCCGTGCAGACGAAGGTGAGAGTGTGCTTCCCACTCGAGAGTTGGTGCCAGCCGAGCGGCCGTTCTTGTGCGACATAGACCTCTGGCAGGTAGTTGTGATAGACCTCCGGGCCTGGGAATGGAATTTCCGAGGTGGCCGGCTGACGCGTATCCAGGTTCGTTGGCTGCCCATCGAGCAGGGCCGTGTAATTGCCATAATCAGGAGCCTTGGCGATCTCAGCGATGATCTCGTAGCGCCCGCTCTCCGGCACGTCCACGGGGACGTCGATTCGCGCGCCCTCGCCTTGCGCCTCAAAAAACAACAGGTCTTTTCCCCAGAAAACGTCTTTTTGTACGGACGCTTTCCCCTTTGTGGTGCGGCAATCTCCAACCGAGTCCTCCACGGCGATTTGGAGGGCGTTTCCCAGCGGCAGGCGCGCGTCGCCGTAGGGTGGCTCGGCAAGGCCTTCGTTCACGCCTGCCTGGTACCAAAAGGCGACGCTGGAGAAGTAGTCGGGCCGCTCTTCGAACGCCGATCGCACGCTGCCGTCAGGATTGGAGGTCCAGCCCGCATGCTCGATGCCTGCCCAAAGCGATTTCGTGAAGGGCACGGGGTCAGGAACGTGCCATCGGTACCCGGTAAGCTTCGATCCCACGCGCTCGCCTTCGGCGATGGGCGTTCCAGTCCATAACCCGTAAGAATCGCGAAGGCCCCAGGCGTCATTGAAGTAGTCCTCGGAGCCGGTGCCGTATATCTGAGGGTATCGGGCTCCATCTACGTAGAAGAGGTCGTCGCCTTCGCCGAACCAGGAGTCTTCGGTCTGGATGATGTTGAGAACGGTGCCCACGTAGTGGCCCTGGCCCCGGATATTGAGAAATGCGTAGTTCCGGCCGGGAACGGCGGGCCGCTCCTGGCGGTAATAGGCGTGGAAGTAGCCGATGTCTGCGGGCAGTGACGCGTACCTGCGATAGTCGACGTGATAGTAGAACGAGAGAAGCACGCGGGTGCCTTCGTTGGTTACGGTGATGCGGCAGGATTTGTGGAACGGCATGGGCCAATAGCTGTTCTTGGCGCGGCCGAAGGAGGCGTCGCGGGCCATCATGGAGTCAACTTCGCGCTCGTAGCCGTGCCCTACACCGAAGAAGTCGCCGAGAGGGGCGTCCACACTGGGCGTCTTGTGTCCGTCGTAGTAGACGCGCAGGCGCAGCAGCCGTGGCCAGGCAAACTCGTTGTCTGCCACGGTGACCCAGATGTGCGTCACCATGGCCGGTCCCGTTAGATCGGCCATCACAAACGTTTCGCCGGGCATGATGCGCTTGCTGTCATCATTGCTGAATACGAAACGGTTGTCGCTTGACATCCGGTGCGCGGAGTAGTCTTTCAGGCGCGCGAGACCCAGCGGATCAAGAAAATCGTCACTGGGAGCCTGAGCCCAGGCAAGGCTGGAAGCAACGATGAGCAAGGTTGTCAGCAGCGACTTCATGTGGGTGTGTCTCCTTAGGATGGAAGAGTGTGCAGGATCCAGATTGATGTGCTACGCGCTGCCTCGGACTTTGCCTTGGCTGGCGACTGCATCCATCGCTTTTTTGACGCTCTCGGCGTCGCCCAAGTAGTAGTGCTTCAGAGGTTTCAGATCGTCGCCCAGTTCATACACCAGCGGCATGCCGGTGGGAATGTTCAGGCCTACGATCTCCTCATTGGGAATATTGTCGAGGTATTTCACCAGGGCCCGCAGGCTGTTGCCGTGGGCTGTGATCAGAACGCTCTTGCCCGATCGAATGACGGGAGCGATGGCGTCGTGCCAGGCTGGCAGGAAACGCGCTACGGTGTCCTTCAGGCACTCGGTGAGCGGAAGCTGATCCTTGGTGAGCCCGCGGTAGCGCGGATCGTGGCCGGGGAAGCGCGGGTCACTCTCCGCCAGTGCGGGCGGCTGAATGTCGTAGCTGCGGCGCCAGACTTTCACCTGTTCCTCACCGTATTTGGCGGCGGTCTCAGCCTTGTTGAGCCCCTGCAGTGCTCCGTAATGCCGCTCGTTCAGGCGCCAATCGCGTACCACCGGAATCCACATCAGGTCCATCTCATCGAGTACGATCCAAAGGGTACGGATGGCGCGTTTCAGCAGTGAGGTATAGGCGACGTCGAACGAGAACCCCTGGCTCTTGAGGACGCGCCCACCCTCCTTGGCCTCCTCCACCCCTTTTCCCGACAGGTCAACGTCAGTCCAGCCGGTGAAAAGGTTTTCCTTGTTCCAGACGCTTTCTCCGTGCCGCAACAGAACAACCTTGTGCATAGCAGAATCCTTTGAGATGATTTCGAAACCTCAGCCGTACAGAACGCTCAGGCCGCTTCCCAATGTAACACTTCGCGGAAGGGTTTTCGCAACTCAGGGGAAGGCCATAGCGCGCCCCGCAAGAGTGTAAAGGAATTGCACACTCTGGCGCGATTTCTCGCCAGTCCCGCCTATTCCACAGGCCATCTATCACATTTCAAAGCATGTCATAAACAGTCCCACTTGTCGCGTCAGTGCCCAAGTTCTTATTCGTGCTTGCTACCTTCATTAGGTGTCGTGCGTCTGTCTCACGGCAAGGGTGTTCGAACGGAGTCGAAGGTGTGAAAGCCACAATGTAGGCTAGGTATAGGTCAGGCTGTGCCCCGACCGCCTGTTCGAAGGCTGCGGAAAAGGCAATTCCAGCCCTCGAACAGTGGGCTGGAGGGTCTGTGTGAAAACTTGTCGTGGCGCGCTGTAGCGGCGATCTCTGATCGCCGAAGCGGTTGATCCGAAGGGGGTCAGAGGCCGCTGCTACAGACCTTCGGTTTTCACACAGGCTCTTCGGCCCCGCCCTTGCAAGTACACGGCGCCACTACCTTTCAATTCAATTGATCGAAGGAGATCGGAAAATGCCAAGATACAAAGTAGGTACAGGACAAGTTGCTTCACTGGCAAGCTCACTGCCCGTGGGCCAGACTCAAACCTTTAACGCAGGCTTGTATGATAACAACAACAACCCCATTCTGCCGGACGCCGGTACGGCTCAATGGACCAGCACCGACGGAGGGACGATCATCAAACTCGTCTACACCACCACGAACCCGAGTCAGTGTTCGGCGACCGGAGTGGCTCCCGGCAGCACGACGCTGGACTACAACGCGAGCTTTAGCGGCCAGCCCTACAGCGCCCAGTTTTCCATTAACGTGTCTTAGAAGCTAAGGCGCCGGGTCAAACCTCACCGGTCTTTGATTCCAGCGTATTCGGTACGCGCTTCTTTCAGCACTGGGACGTTTGAATCCGCGTCTTTCCAGAGGTCGAAGAATGCCTCGTAGGCGGCGCGAGCGGCTACGCGGTTATTCGTCAGCGCCTGGGCGCGAGCCATCTGCAGTTGGGCGAGCGCCCCAATCGGCTCATTGACCACGATTCCCGGATGCCCGAGGATTTTCTGAAACTCGGCGGCGGCCTGCGGACCCTCGCGTGCCGCCAGATACGCCAGTCCGCGCACGTAGGCCGGATAGAGATTGAGCATCAGCGAGTTTACCGTGGGATAACCGAGCTCGTATGGGATGGCGGACTGGAGAAATTCGACAGCTTGCTGGGGCCGGCCGAGGCTGATGGCAAACGCCCCGCGGATGGCGGGAAGATAGCTGAACTTGATGGCGGTATCCTCCGGGAATTGGCGGGCAAGATCGTCTGCCAGCCTTGAGGCCCGGGCGTCGCCCGAAAGAGCAAGTGCCAGGGCGGCCGCTGCGGTGACGTCACGGCCAGCCGAAAGAGACCGGCTCAAGCCAGAGCGCGCCTGAGCGGCATTGCCGAATAGCGCCTCGCGCAGAGAAGACGCGGCCTGCCAGCCGGCGGCGGTTTCCTTCTCGCCTGCTCGTTCAGCGGATTTGACCGCCTGGCTGGAAAGGCCTTGAGCCTGCTGCAAACGTCCGTAAAAGGCTTGAGTGTCAGATTCATAGGCCAACAGCACGTCCTCGCTTCCCGTCTTGCCCTGCGACCAAGAAACCTGTTCGGCCATCGCTGCCTGATCACGCTGAAGAAATGCGAGCTGATAACGCAGGAAACGCAGGTAAGGTGAGTCCGCTTTCTGCTGGATCGCTTCGTCGTAAGTCGACCTGGCCTCCTCAAGGCGGCCCAAAGCCAGATAGAAATTCATTAAATTCGATAACCAAGTTGCGTCGTGAGGCTTGAGATCGAGCGCCCGCCGCATTTCAGTGATAGCCCGGTCGTAGTCGCCCTGGCGCGCATAGCAGACTCCCAAGTTGCCTCGCGCGGTGGCGTCTAGTGGGAATGCGCTTGCCCACAGTTGGTAGGTCTCACGCGCCTTGTCCAGGTCTCCGGCCACCAAGTCGTAATAGTGCGCTTCGATTTGCAGCCGTTCGGGCTCGCTCGCATGGCTCCGCAGTTCGTATGCCTTGCGAAGGTTTTCGCTCGCCAACTGGTCCTCGCCGAGGTCCGTATATGCCACTCCCAGGGCCTCGTAGGCTGAAGCAAAATTGGGATCGAGCTGGATAGCCTGGCGCAAGAATGGGATGGAACCTGCATCGCCGGCTTCGAAAACGGCGCGGGTGCCGAGGGTGAAAGCCTGCAGAGCCTCGAACGAGGGCGTGGTGGCTTTGTCGATGGGAGTGTCATGTTGTCGCAGCGACTGAAGCGATTCGCCCAGTTCCCCGCGCAGACCGGCTGCGGCCTTGTCGAGCGCCCCGAGCACCTTTTCCTTACCCGAGGCCGTGGCCTGTTGCTGGGCGAGCGAGTCTCCGCTCAGGCAGTTCGTCGCCTTCAGCTCAACAACATACTCGCTTCCCAAACTCGAGATAGACCCGTTGATAACGGCTTCACTCCCTGCACGCCGGCACAACTCGCGGGCCAGCTCGGGCGTTAGCGGTGCGAGAGCGGGCTGCTCCATTTGCTGCAGAGTGGTGGTCAGGTTTTCTTCGGAGAGAACATTGAGAAACGGAGACTGGGTGAGCGCAACGCCAAGCGCCTGCCTTAGCGTCCCGTCAAAGACGGGGTCGCCCGTGTGGTTCGAGAACTCGCCGATTACCACCGAGTGCTTGCCGCTCAGCACAGGTTTGCGGGCAGCGCGGAAGTAGTAAACCGCAGATACGATACCCGCCGCCATGACGCAGGCCAGTGCCAGCACCCACCGTTTTGCTACCGGCGAGACCGTCCGCGCGGCCGGCGTTCGTCCAAAACACTCCAAGTCAGCTTTCATCTCGCCTGCGTTTTGGTAGCGCAGGGCCCGGTCCCTCTGAAGGGCCTTGGAAATCACCTCTCGGAGCCCGACTGCTATGCTGACTTCGCCCTCTCCCGCTGCAGCCATTTCCTTCTGTCCAGCGGGGCTTTGCCACGCTTCGGCCAGCTCGTAGAGCACGAGGCCAAAACTGAACACATCGGAGCGTGCATCCAGCTCCTTGCTGCGAGCCTGCTCGGGCGACATATAGGCAAAGGTCCCGACGGCAGCGCCGCGGGCCGTGAGCGAGTTATTGTCGCCGCTTGACCCGTCAGCCGCTGCTGCTGAAGGCAGCTTGGCTAGGCCGAAATCCAAGATCTTCACCTGGCCATGCGTCATGACAAAGATGTTGGCAGGCTTGATGTCGCGGTGGATGATACCCTTAGCGTGCGCCGCGATCAGACCGTCGGCAATTTGCAGGGCCAAGTTGAGAACCTCGCTCGGCTTTAGGGGCGGGCGAAGCTCATCGGCGAGACGGGTTTTCAACGTCTCGCCCTCGAGGTATTCCATCACGATGAAGGGCTGGCCGTCGCTCTCGCCGATATCGTGAACCGTGCAGATGTTTGGGTGGTTCAGAGCTGAAGCGGCTCGAGCTTCACGGTGAAAGCGCTCGAGAGCCTTGGTATGAGGCGATTGGTCCGCGGGCGTGGCGTCTTCCTGAGCGATGCCGGCCACCACGTCGGGCGGCAAGAACTTCAAGGCAACCAGCCGCCCCAGCCGTGTGTCCTCGGCCTTGTACACCACTCCCATTCCACCGCGGCCCACCAGCTCCAATACGCGATAGTGATCCACCAACTGGCCGGTTAACTCGTCCACGAGCTGTTCGCCGGAATGGTCCGTCATCAAGTCTTGCACCTAGTTTCTTGCTGCCAAGGCGTTAGCTTCTTGTGCGACGATTGGCGGGCAAACCCGGCCGCTTCTTCCCTTGCGGTTAGCGGTTGGGGGGAGCAATGGCACAGCCAAGCGACCTGGACCCACCCAAGGTGAGCGCCGCTTTCGAGTGCGGTGAGAACACACTCCTCAGCGAGAAAGCCTTTGAGCAGGCTAAGCATAAAGATATTGTCATTATATTTATATTTGGTCTTTTCTCATAGTGACGTGGGGACTGGAACTCGATGCCGATGGGAGGGACGAGTCTGTCTGTTGCGCAGTTTTGATTCGGAAGGCAGCGGGAGTCTTGGAGCCGTCGGGCGTTCTCATGCGCGAAACTGTCCACGCCGTCCGCCAGCTCTTATGAACGGAGACGGACTACTTTCCGCTCAGCAATCCAAAGGCGGTGACGCCGCTGGTAGTGCCTACGTAAACTTTGCCGTTGACGATCGTCGGAGTACCGAAGTGGCTGGCATCACCGAACTGGTCGCGTCCGCCGGAAGCCTGATTGCTGTTGTAAAGCTCGCTTCCAATGTTGCCAGCCTTGTAGGCGTGGAGCACCGACGGGTTGCTGTGCTCGATGGCCCAAACGATGGCGTTCTGCGAACCATTGGCGGACACGCTGGGCGTCGTACCCGGATACCCGAAGGCATGGGAGCTTTGGTGTAAGGGTGAGGTTGAGAGCTTGGCGTTCGAAAACTTGAACTGAAGAAGGTTGTTGCCTTGCGGGCCGTAATACACATTGCCGCCGAAATAGGCGGGCGAGGCCCACATTCCGCCGCCGAGTACACCGTCGATCTCCTGATAGATGGCGCTGTCGCCGTTCGGGCTGAATTTTCCCAGGTTACTGCGATTGACGATGTAAATGTTCCCGTCCTTGCCTGCACCGACGGCCAGATTCCAAAGCGTGCCGCTGGAGTCTTTCTGCGCCGGCAGCAGCATAATGCCACCGGAGCCGAGGTCCTCATCAGCGTCGGATTCGGACACAGTGTTATACATGTTGAAGTAATCGGCCACCTTCAGCTTGCCACCCTTCGGAGAGACCTTGACGATTGCATTGCCGTAGTCTCCCATCTTGGGAAACCCTTGGGCCGTCAGAGTGGTGTCGAAGGTGCCGTTTGCGTCCAGGAAATAGATGTAGCCGGATGGATCAGCCGCCAATCCGTCGCCATCCTGCCAGATTGCTCCCTCGTTGCCGTTCGGCGTAACGTCCAGCACGCCGGTTTGCGCCAGGGTGCTCTCGCTGTAACCGATCAACCAACCCGTGTAGGGCCGGGCGTCGCAGTGCGACGTCCATGCGGTGTAGATCACGTGATTCACCAGCAGCAGGCCGGCGCGTTCCGCGTACTGCCCGGCGGCGAAAACCACGTTTCCGCCCTGGCTGCCATCGCCCGTTCCCGGATAGGTGGCTTGCACGGTGACAGGCCCGCCGAACTCCTCTTGTCCGGTAGTCAAGTCCAAAGCGTGAAGGCGCTGATAGTAGGTCCCGGACTTCTTACTCATGGCCACGACGTAAATGGTACCGTCCGGGCCACTGGCGCGGTCGATTACCGGTGTGGACGTTACTCCGATCTGTGGAGTGATCTGGCTACAGCCGTGATTGCCGGACGGACTCTCGCCGGCTTCGAGCACGGAAACATGCCACAGCGTGCTGCCGGAGTCAGCGTCGAGCGCGTAAACGCTATCGTTTTCAGTGACCACGTATAGGAGGTTGTGCGTCCCCTGGGCTGGAATCGTTACACTCGACAAGTACAAGGGCTGGGCATCAACCACGCCGTCCAGCGAATCGGTGAAAAGTTTACCGAAGCTGATCGAATTGACGTTGGCCAAGGTCAGAATGCTTTCTTGCAGGTTCTGCCCTGTGCGCGCGATGTCATTATGAAACGTTGTGACGTCAGTGGCTCGGGCGGCCGGTCCGGCGAGTGAGAACGCCAGGGCAAATAGTAGGGGTCCGGGCAATATCTCTCGTCTCAGAGTCCTGACAGCTCGGTGAGGGGCTGTGGAGAAAAGCGGACAGCCGCAACGGACATCACGGAAACTATCATGCTTGCAAAGCGACATGATCATCAATCCTCCTTGGAGGCGACGACCGATTTCCTCGGCCCGCGAGCTGTGCGAAGTGGTCGCTCGACGCCACCGTCCCCTGGACGATGATAGCGCACCGGACGCCGTCCGCATCGTTAATTCCTCCTAACGGTCGCGAGGGCCTACCTGGGTCGCGAAGGACACGCGGATTGCCCGCATGGTTTGGAGAACGCTCAGCGCTAGAGACGAATGGTGTAAGACGCTCAGCTATACCCGACCAAGTTACTGGCACTTTCGGGCTATTGACCCCTACTCTCGGCGGATGCGAAAGTGAGGAGACTCAAGAGAGCCTTGGGGCGGGTAGTCCCGAAGGCCGCTGCGTGTTACAGCAGGTACTCCTGTAGAGACACTGCACAGAGTCAATTCACCTAAGTTAAATTCGTTCTGAAAGGGGGGCGAATGAGAAACTCTGACTCCTTTGGGGAGACAGGCCGCTCCATCCGCGTATTGATCGCGGATAATCATCCGATGGGAGCGCAGTTGCTGGCCGACGCGCTGCGCCGCTCGCACCGCTTCGGTACGGTGCTGGCTGCAAATCGTGCGGCAGAAGTGGCTGCCATTTCGGCGGATCAAGCCGTGGATGTGGCGCTGATCAGCGCCGATTTTGAAGGCGAGCCGGGGCGGGGCTTCAAGCTGGCGCAGGAAGTCCAGGCCAAATCCACTGAAACCAAAGTGGTGATACTGCTCGACATCCCTGACCGCGACTCCGTGGTGCAGGCCTTTCGTGCTGGCTGTCACGGCGTATTCTGCCGGGCCCGGTCAGTGAAAGACCTTCCGAAGTGCATCGCTTGCGTGCATGCCGGCCAGATCTGGGCTAACTCACAGGAGTTGGGTTACGTCCTGGCGGCGTTGCGCGAACCACAGCCATTGCGCGTGGTCAATAGTACCGGTGTTCCTCTCTTGACTAAGCGTGAGATGGCCGTGGTGAAGTGTGTGGCCGAAGGACTCACGAACCGCGAAACGGCGGCGCAACTGAGCCTCAGCGAGCACACGGTGAAGAATTACATGTTTCGAATCTTTGACAAACTGGGTGTTTCCAGCCGAGTGGAGTTGGTGCTCTATGTCGCTAGCCAGCTCCAGTCGGAGCCGAGTCTCAGCAGCGGCAGCGACGCATGTGAGGCGCTCTCTGCCGCATCTGCGAGCATCGGCGCACAGTGACGCGCATCGCAGCCACAATCAATTGTTCCCTGCTTCCGGTGGAGGCTGGATGTTGCTCATGAGGGCACACTGCGCCGGCGTGCCCTTGACTAAAAGCTGGACCCGCCCATACAGAACCCGCACTTCCTTCTAACGCTCGCCGTGGTGGCGGAAATGCCACGCTTGGTCCAGAGTTGAGCGGTGTACAGCAGGCTGATTCGCGTATATATTAACCTGTTCAGTATTTCCTCAAGGGCTATCGAACTTGGGAGCGAAAGGACGATTTACGGTGACCTTCCATAGTGCCGCTGTCTTAGCATGGACCTCGATTCTGGCGAGTGTGCTGCTAGCCCTCGGCGCGGCTTGGGGCCATCCCTCGGAAGCCCGCCCAGATTCCGGAAGGAGTAGTGCGGGTCAGCAGGCCGTCCCGCCCAGCACACAAGTTGACCATCCTCCTGCCCGGTCACCCGAGTACGTTATCGGCCCGTCGGACGTATTGGCCATCAGCGTTTGGAAGGAGCCGGATATCACCAGAACCCTCCCCGTGCGTCCGGACGGCAAGATATCGTTACCCCTCGTCGGCGAGCTCCAAGCAAGCGGGCTAACCGCCTCAAAGCTCCAGGATGTCATCACACAGAAGCTCAAAGACTACATCGAAAACCCACAGGTTAACGTTGTAGTAGAGGATGTGAAGAGCCGGAGCTTCAACGTTGTGGGAAAGGTCCTGAAAACAGGCTCCTTCGATCTGGCTAAGCCTACCAGCGTGCTCGACGCGATTGCCCAAGCGGGCGGCTTTCAGGACTTCGCCAAGGTTACCAAAATCTACGTGCTCCGCCGGATGCCCGATGGCTCCCAGAAAATGCTGCCGTTCAACTATAAGCTGGTCATCAAGGGCAAACGACTTGACGAAAATATCGATCTGCAGAGCGGCGACACTGTCGTGGTGCCTTGAAAGCAGCCGCCATGCGCACTTCCATTTGCACAGCCGTCGCTTTCGTCATACCAGCAGCGTTGTACGCGCAACTGGGTGGCCTTTCAGGAGGTCCCTCACCGTACGGCAACGGCGTCCAAGCCGTCCCCAGCTATACGGGAACTACGGGGCCGTCGAACGTTCTGCTTGTAAGTGTGAACAGCGTTGCATCCTATGACAACAACGTCCTGGGGATCAGTCAATCGCAAATGGGAGATGAAATCCTGGGACTCGGCCCGCGGATCGCATTCTTCGAACAGCACGGTCCCGCTGGTTTTGAAATCGACTATCAACCCTATTTTCAGTTCTACCAGCACCTCTCACAATACAACCATATTAACCAAACCCTTGCCGCAAACGTGACCTTTGCCTTGGGATCACACCTCTCGCTTCAGCTCAGAGATGCGTTCAGCGACCAGACAGGCACCTACCAGACCGAGTCAAGCCAGCCCCTGGTGCCGGGGCTTGGGTCTCCGACGGCATTGAATGGCACCATCTACACGCCCTTTTCTCCGGAAAGGAATAACAACGCTCGCCTCGATTTGATTTACCGCGGCAGCTCACGGACATCGGTTTCGTTCTTTGGCGGGTATAGCCAACTCAAGTTCACAGGGGAGCCGGCTACTACCGCGTCATTGCTTGACACGCTGGGATATACGGGCGGAATGCAGTACACATACAGGCTGAGCGGCCACGCAACCCTGGGGTTGCTCTATACATTCCAGGTCTATCAGTATCAAGGCTCTGTGCCGGTCGGGTCTTCCCCACGCACAGCCGTTCACTCGGGCATCGTGTCCTTGGCATGGAAGGCGACTCCCAGCGTGTCCTTGCAAGTCTTTGGCGGTCCACAATACCTCCCGGCCCACCAACTTGTGACTGCCGAGTCGACCGGGTCGGCGCCGGCGAATACTAATGCTCCAGGCCTCTGGTCGTGGACGGCCGGCGGTTCGGTCTCAAAATCGACCGAAAAGACCTCCTTGCAACTAGCTGCCGGGCGAGCCGTCACGGACGGCGGAGGGTTGCTTGCCACTCTCACCAGTGCGTATGCGACACTCGGCCTGAACCGCCGGCTGATCCGGCGCTGGAGTGGCAGTTGCGCTGTCACAGGCAGCCAGGGCAACACTTTGGACTATGGCTTCGGGACGGGCAAGATTAACAGTCTGAGCGGTACGGCGGGTCTCGAACACGCTTTTCGAGAGAGCTTCACCACGCGGCTTAGCTACACTTACACTCGTCAATACGCGACAGGATCAGTGCCGTACGGCTCAAATCTCAATCACAGCATCGTGAGCCTCACCATTTCCTATCAGCTCCCCAAGATCCCTCTGGGGCGCTAGCTGCGGTTCGGCAGTTTTAAGCGTCACCGCGCTTGGCATGAAAGGCGAACGGCAAGAGAGACCGCTACGCATGCTTCTGAGACGCGTCTCGTGACTCCGGTTCTTCAGCGCCTTCGAGCACGGATCGATAGTCGATGTGGTTGCGCTGCATCCAGCGGACTGCCCATACGTCGTCGAGTCCCTTGAAGAGCCGGCGCCACGTGCCGTAATGGGTCTTACCGGCAACGCGAGGACGGTGCCGGACCGGCACCTGTGTCACCCGCGCGCCTCGCATTTTGAGCAGCGTCGGTAGGAAGCGGTGCATGCCGTGATAGAGCCCCAGGCCCTCCAGCCACTCGCGGCGGTAGGCCTTAAGCGTGCACCCTGTGTCCACGATGTTGTCGCCGGTAGCCCAGTTCCGAAATCCGTTAGCGATTCGTGACGAGATCCGCTTCAGCCAGGTGTCACGACGCTTGGACCGCACGCCACAGACAACGTCCCAATCTTTCAGCAAGGCCACCAGCGCGGGTACGTCGGCCGGGTCATTCTGCAGATCGCCATCCAGCGTTACCACAGCGTTGCCGCGCGCCAAGTGGAATCCCGCCGCCATGGCCGCCGTCTGACCCAGATTGCGCCGGAAGTGAGCCACGCGGATGCGTGCGTCCCGCTGCGCGGCCCGTTCAAGGCGCGCGGGGGTCTGGTCCGTGCTGCCGTCGTCCACCATCACCAGCTCCACGCCGCCCGGCAAATCGCCCAGTGTGCGCAGCACCTCTTCGAGCAGCGGCTCTACGTTTCCCTCTTCGTTATGCACGGGAATCACGATACTGAGGGTGGGAATGTCCATCACCTTGGCCGGATGCGCGCGCCGACTGCAATTCTAACCCGAAATATTCAACGGGGTCGCCGTGTTACCGCCGCGAGCTAGGCGCTCGGGCCAAGGCTGCCCCTCTCGCTCCGTCGGGTTGACGCTGTCGTGCGGACCGGCATCCAATAGATCGTGCTGATGATGGTTGGGCGTTCTCGCAGGGTGGGAGGCTTTTTATGGCAAGCAGCAGGTGGGGTTTCGTAGGGATTGTGGCATGCATTTTGGCGTTCTCAGCGCCGCTGCTTTTTGGGCAGGGCGCTAAGGATCCGTCGAGCCCAACTGACCAAACCATGACCGACGATATCAACGCCAAATTATTCGCGGACTCGGCGCTAAAGACGCAGGACATTCGCGTGAGCACGCAGGACGCGGTGGTTACGTTGCGGGGTTCGGTGGCCACGCACCTGGAAAAGACCGCGGTGGATCGAATTGCCAGCACCGAGCCCGGCGTTCAGAAGGTGATCGACAGCCTGGCCATTACAGGTGACACCGCGACTCCTCCGCCTGCGGCTGCGGCCGCCCCCGCACCACCGGCAGGGGTGGCAGTACCGGCGGGCTCGGTGGTAACAGTTCGGATGATTGACTCGATTGATTCAAGCAAGAGCCAGCCCGGCCAGGAATTTGACGCCACGGTGGAGACGCCGGTCGCTTCCGGCAGCACGGTGGCGATCCCGAAGGACTCGCCGGCGAAGGTTCGCCTGGTTGCCGCCAACGATTCGGGAAGAATCGAAGGCAGCGCTCAACTGGAACTGGAGTTAATCTCAATCACGGTCAACGGCGTTCCATATCAAGTCCAGAGCGGCTTCTATGAGCAACACGGAAACTCGCGCGGCAAGCGTACGGCTGAGGCCGGCGGCGCAGGGGCTGTGCTGGGTGGGCTGATTGGCGCTATCGCGGGCGGGGGTAAGGGTGCCGCGATTGGGGCCGGCAGCGGAGCTGCCATCGGTGCGGGCAGCCAGGTGGTGATGCACGGATCGAGCATTCATATACCCTCAGAGACTAAGATCGACTTTACACTCAAGCAGCCCATAACCATCAACCCGGCATCGGGACGGCAATAGCAGGCGGAGAGCAGATGAGTAGTAGACTTTGGGTAGTGAATGAGTTTGAGGTAGTGGTGGGCCGAACTCCGTCGGGGAGGAATTGTGCCATCAGGCCGCTTCTGGACGTCTGATCGGAGCAGGATCTCAACACCAAAAACCTGTTCCCGACAAAGCATCCCCCGGGGGACCAACCTGTGCGCGCTAACGAGCCCAAACTTGTATCATGTTGTTGCAGCGTGTGTTATCGGTGGTCCGGTGGCCTATTTGCCAGACGAGTCAAAGAAACGAACCCAAAACACTTAACTCGCAGATTCGAGAATGGATAAGAGCCAAAAACAGGCCAAATTGGCGCTCGAAAAACGAACCCAAACGAACCTGATTTTTGGGGGAGAAGACGTGCAAAATGAGGAAACGAACCCCGCGAACCCAAGAAACGAACCCAAGCTTCGGCCGGTGGTTGGGCGTGGGCTCGTTGGTTTGAGGTCGAGGACTTCGCTAGACGTCTGAGTGGAGCCGGATCTGAACAAATGTAGCAAGTTCTTGAGGTCGTCGGAGCCCGCAACCACCTCTCAGTGCCCTGGGTGCGCGAAGTCGGGGGAGGAAAACCAGGCCCCTGACCAGGCAGCGCCCCCGGGTATTATCTATGTGCGGCAACGAACCCAAACTTGTATCATGTTGTTGCAGCGTATGTTAATGGAGGTCCGGTGGCCTATTTGCCAAACGAGTCAAAAAAACGAACCCAAAACACTTAACTCGCAGATTCGAGCATGGATAAGAGCCAAAAACAGGCCAAATTGGAGTTCGAAAACGAACCCAAACGAACCTGATTTTCGGGGGAGAAAAGGTGCAAAATCAGGAAACGAACCCAGCGAACCCAAGAAACGAACCCAAGCTTGGCCCGGTGGTTGGGCTCGTTGGTTTGAGGTCGATGACTTCGCTAGCTGAGCTAAGCTAAGGACGACGAGGAGACGAGCTTCCGTCTGACCGAACGCAGCCGGAATGCGACAGAATGTTGCTGATAAATATGCTGGTTAGGCTTGGCTCTTGGTTGTCCGAGCCAGGAGAGGATGTCTAAGATGAGAAGCACTCGCGCGAGAACGAGCAGATTTGGTGCTGCGCTGATAGGGTTTTCGATCACCGGAGCGGCTCTGTCGTCTGCCTCTCCTCCACGGGTTCAGGCTGCTGCCTCGCCGCTGCCTGCCGGCACAGTTCTTTACCTCCGTTTGCAGACTGCCGTGAGCACCAAGATCTCGAAGGAGGGTCAGTCGATCACGGCGACCGTGTCTCGTGACGTCGCGGCCCAAGGCGGCGTAGCCATTCCCGTTGGGGCCACGCTGAAGGGCACCATCGTGAAATGCTCCCAGCCGACAACGGCCGACGAACGGGCTGAGCTGTTGATGAACTTCACAAAGCTCACGATCGCGGGCGAAGGCGATCTGAGCATAACGGGCCACCTAACCAGTGTCGCCAACGCGCGTGAAAGCCTGATGGCCGACGGAACCGTGGTGGGAGTAATCGAAAGCGAGACACCTGCGGTGCTGCTGAGCGGCGCGCTCGCGAAGCTCAGCAAGAACAGCACGATCGCCGATGAAATCCAGAAGCAGCGCATCGGACAGGTAAACACGGCAATCGAGTACCCTGTCGGAACCGATCTTCAGTTCACCATTACCGAACCACTGGCAGTCGGGAAGATTCTCGCGTCGAGCGGCCTTGCTACTCTCTCCCTTAGCTTACGCACTTCCCTGCAAGACCTCGTCACCGATGCTCCGCAGCGCGCGGTGAGCAAAGACAATAAGCCGGGTGATCCAGTTAATCTGGTGCTGGTTGGGAGCGCTCAGGATATCGAGCAGGCCTTTCGCAACGCTGGTTGGATCCCAGCTAAGGAGGAAGACACCCAATCCGTCGCGGACACGGTACGAGCCGTGATCAATGGCGAAGGTTATGGTGCGGCTCCGGTTTCTAATCTCTACCTGTTCGGACGCAAGGAGGATTTTGCCTTCGAAAAGATGCTGAACACCTTTAACAAGCGTCACCATCTGCGGCTGTGGCAGACGAGTGTGCGCGCGCCTGACGGCCGCCCCATCTGGCTAGGTGCGGCCACGCATGACACTGGCATTGACATCCATCCGGGTGTGGTCTCTCATGCCACCGATCCTGACCTCGATGACGAACGCAGCCAGGTGGAAGCGGACTTGGTGGCGAGCGGCGACGTGCGCGCGGTGCAGTTGATCTCGCGGCCCAATCCGCTGACCAATGGAATGACTGCGACCGGGGGAGCCTGGCATACGGATGGGAGACTGCTGGCAGTCGACCTGAAGGCAGAAGGCGCACAGGCCAAGGCAGGGAGTCGGGAATAGGAAGTAGGGAGTAGTGGCTTGGTATCCGCTCCCTCCTACCCATTCCCAATGCCCCGCCCTTGGCGTTCAGGGGTCAGTGAGTGAATGCCGCCACGTATACGTCCCGAGACGGCGTGTTGCCTGCGATTTCCGAGGCTTCTTTTGCAGCTTCGCGCTCCAGCTTCGAAGCGGATAAGGCTTGCGCGTTGTCTGACGTCCGGATCTCGGACAGGAAGCACCGGTCACCGTACTTGTGGAAGACCAGCGTCGCTTCCGCATTCCCCGAAATCGGCTTGGGCGACGCGGACGTGGTTAGAGCCATCGCTGCCTGCTCGGTGGCCTCGTTTTGGATCACCAGAGTCTCCGTGAGCACTGGGCGTACCTCGTAGTGGCCGGCAGGAAACGAAGTTGATCCCACGTTGAAGGCAAATGGAATGTTCGCCTCAACTCTTTCCTGACTCTGCGCGAACGCGGGCGCCACAGCCACCAAGGCCATTGCGCTCAACATCGCCAGGGTGAGGAGCGTCTTTTTTCCCATAAATCCTCCTTTTTCCCCAATTTGAATTGTCGTTCGGGGCAGCCATTTGCCGCCCTCACTGTTGTAAGCGGAGAAACGACGCAAAGAGTGACATCGCCCCGTGCTTTTGGCGGGCTCCGCCTGCCCTGCGCGAGAACACAGGCGGGAGCGCGGAAATGCTGCCCGTTTGTGTGGTATATCTGGAAAACGAGCTCATAAGAGATCGGCCAAACAGAAACTGATGGACTCTAACCGGTCGGAACGCGCAAGAGAGGTGTTTGAGACGGCGCTGGCGCTCGCCGAGCCCGAGCGGTCACAGTTTCTTGCCCAGGCTTGCCAAGACGACGAGGAACTGCGTAACGAAGTCGAGTCTCTGATTTCGGGCAGTACCCAGACCGGAGACGTCATGCGGCTCTCCGTGGCCCGCGTGCCTCTCGCGGGTCCGGCCGCGGATATCCCCCCTTCCACCTTCAGTCCGGGTGATGTCGTTTCAGGACGCTTCCGGGTGCGCCGGTTTATCAGTCACGGCGGAATGGGCGAGGTGTATGAGGCCGAGGACCTCGAACTCGGCACCCGTCTCGCATTGAAGACCATCCGGCCTGAGATCTCATCCTCGTCACGAACGTTGGCGCGCTTCAAACAGGAATTTCAGTTGGCCTGCCTCGTGACCCACCCGAATGTGTGCCGCCTGTTCCATCTGGAACGGCATCGTCCAGCCGCCGACGTTGGCAAACCGGAAGTTTGGTTTCTCACCATGCAACTGCTGGAAGGTGAGACGCTGGGGCGCCGGTTGCGCCGCCAGGGGCGCATGACGGTGGACGAAGCGCTGCCCCTCGTCCGGCAGATGGCTGAAGCGCTCGCCGCCGCTCACGAGGCCGGTGTGGTCCACCGTGATTTTAAGCCCGGGAATGTAATGCTGGTGGGAGAGCGGCAAACGACCACTGACACGCAACAACTGACACAACCCTCAGTCCCAACCTCTGCTGCTTCGCACGCTTCAGCCGGCGGCCTTCGAGCCGTGATCACTGATTTTGGACTCGCTCGGTCGGTGCTGCCTGTCGTTTCTGCAGACGGAGGACCGCCTACCCTAAGCGGGATGGGGCAGACGCCGGGAACCCCTGCCTACATGGCGCCCGAGCAATTGGAGGGCCGCGAAGTTACGCCCGCCACGGATATCTACGCCTTGGGCTTGGTGATGTACGAGATGCTTACGGGACAGCAGCCCTTCCCAGGGCAACCGTACCGGAGGCTCACCGAGCCTCCGGCGCCGCCCTCGGTTCATGTGCCCACGATCGATACGCGCTGGGAGCGGGCGATTCTGCGCTGTCTCGAGGTCGATCCTGCGTCACGGTTTGGGAACGCGAGGGAAGTGGTAGATGCCCTGACGGGCAACTCGAAGGGATCACACGCGCCAACGGGTCAGGCGGGGGCGTTCAACCGCTCGCTGGAGTGGCTCGGCCGCAAGCGGCTTTGGGTAGCGGTCGCCGTCGCCGTGATCGTAGTTTCAGCGCTTTTTGTTCGGCAACGATACCTGAGACAGCATCCCAACCTCTCTGGAGAGAATCTTGTGGTGCTGCCCTTCACCGCTGTCGGGGGGCGGCCCGAAGAGGTGGCGTATTGCGACGGATTTACGGTCACCGTAACCACGCGGCTCGCCCAGGTTCCATCGCTGCCGGTGACACCCTATTTCGAGGTTCGCGACAATCACGTGACCGGTGTTGAAGACGCACGGGCGCAGCTCGGGGCCAGCCTGGTCTTGATACCGACTTGGCAGCGCCTCGGTGACACCATCCGCATCACGCTCGCGCTGGTGGACACCCGTACCCATCGCCAGTTGCAAGCCCGCATTGTAGACGGCAGCGCTAGCAATCTTTTCGCCTTGCAGAACCGGGTGGTGGAAGCGTCCGTGGGTCTGCTTGATGTTGAGCGGCCCGCCGCTGAGCCTGAAGGCACCGTGGAATCCGCCGCCTACGACGACTACATCAGAGGCCGCGGCTATCTGCAGCACTTCGCGAATTCGAACAGCGTGGAAAGCGCGATTCAGGCCTTCAGGAGCGCGCTGCGGCGCGATTCAAAGTACGGCCTCGCCCATGCTGGCCTGGGGGAAGCTTACTGGAGGAAATTTGATCTCACGCGCGATGAATCCCTGGTGAAGCAGGCGCGCAATGAATGCGCGATCGCAGCCAATTCGGGAACGGCAGGCGCGGAGGCCCATATTTGCCTGGGTTTGGTTGACAACGGAACGGGCCAATATGAGCAGGGTGCGGAGGAATTCCGCCACGCCGGCGAGCTTGAGCCCACCAGCGATGCCGCCTATGTTGGGCTCGCTCAGTCCTACGCAGGCTTGAACAGGCCCGATGATGCTGAAAAGACTTACCGGCAGGCTATTGCCCTTCATCCCGAGCGCCCGGTGGCTTACAACTGGCTGGGCGTATTCTATTTGCAGCACGGGAATTACCCAGGGGCCGTGGAGATGTTCAGCCGAGTCACCGGGATGGCTCCCGGAAATCCGGTTGTCCATAGCAATCTGGGCGGAGCCTACCTGGCCGAGGGTCGCTACACCGACGCTATCGCAGAGCTTCAGAATGCGGTCAAAATAACCCCCACCTATTACGCCTATTCGAACCTTGGCACAGCCTACTTTGGCCTTCGGCAATTCTCTGAGGCGGCCCGAAATTATGAGTCCGCCTTGCACATCGACAACACGGACTACGCCGTATGGGGAAATCTCGGCGACGCTTACACCTGGGCCCCCGGCGAACGTGAGAAGGCAAAAGCGGCCTACCGCGAGGCTATCAAAAGAGCCAAGGAAGCACTGAATGTGAATCCCCGCGATTACTCGGCGCAAGGCTATCTCGCCACTTACGAAGCGATGCTCGGAGACCGTCAGGCGGCACTCAGCTCTCTTGACCAAGCTCTAAGGCTTGCTCCCTCCGATCCAGACACGATGGCTAACGCCGCTCACGTCTACAATCAGCTTGGAGATACCAATCGGGCCTTTTTGTGGCTGGCAAGGGCCCTGGCCGCCGGATATTCGGCGGCCACGGTGAGGGACAGTCCTTACTTTGATGATTTGCATCACGATTCCCGCTTCGCGGCATTGCTGCGTGACAAGTTGCCGTCACCGGGAACGGGAACCTGAATCCGGCCCGAGCCTACCACTCTCAGCCGGCGAAGCTTTTAGAGACGCTCCTCGATGCTGACGCGGCCGTCATCAGATCGTCACGGGGGACTCCAGCCCGCGCAGGCATGCCCGTTCCTTTGACGATTATTTTTGGGTCGATGCTGTTCCCATTCACCGTCACCTGATAGGTATACGTGTAAGGCGGCGGCGACGCCAGGACCTTGCAACTCGAGTGCTGCTGAGAGCCGTTTCCGAATTGGCACCCGTTCTGGAACAGGTTGACATTCGTCGCAAAGGTAAAACTCCAGGTGGCGTTCGCTGGCAGGCTCGAGCTATCCACCGACACCGTGTCGCCGCCTTGCACACAGGTGCCATTCGCATTGGTGCTGGGACTTACGCTCGGAACTCCCTGGTTATTCACGGTAAGCGTTAGAGTCAAGGTGTAGCCGCCGTTGTGTGAGGTGCAGTTGCCTGCCGCGGATGTGCCCGGCGTGGCGCTTCCCATCAGCGGAACGAGCAACGCTAAGCCAAGGGTGGTGGCAAGACGAATTACAATTGCAAGAACGCTTCTCATGGGTCCCTCCTCCTTTTCGCTTTAGCTAAATCGGACGCCGCAAGGTTCAGCGGCACGCTTAGACGTCTGACCTTATCAAGCTATTGCTTTGGGCGCAAGACGTAGCCTTGGCTGCGCTGGACCGTGTGTTGTGCGGGTCTCAGTTATGTGAAGGCCTGTTATGCCGACGCGAGAGCATCCTCAGTGATCTGTTTCAAAAGATTCGGCCAGACACTCTCGCGCGCTCACCACGTCCCTGCGTCCACCCTCGGTGTTGCGTATAATGAGCACTGAAGGCGCGCATAGCGACAAAATATGCGCAAACAGAGACTCACACGAACAAATCTCACACGAACAAATCTCCTGCTTGAGACGGGCAAAGTGCGGCAGCTTCGGAAGACCCTGGGTTCGCCCAGCAATTCTGAGACGGTGAGGCGCGCTATCGACGAGCGCTTGGCAGCAGAAGCAAGCCTCCATGCGCTACGGAAGCTGCAAGCGCTTGGAGGCCTGGAGGACGTCTTTGGACGTACTCCGGCCGACGCCCGATGACGCCACTTCCAGCGGGCCTGCTTCTGTTTGACACCGGGATCTACCTCCGGTTCAGTCGCGGCGAGAAGTATACCTGGCTTGGCCAGGGTGCGCTCGGGCTTCTCGTCCGAAGAACCTCACCTAAGATGTCGTCGCAACCCGCCGAAAGCCGTCTAACGGCGTGATGAAAAACGGCGTACGATTCATGTCATTTCGAGCGGAGCGAGAAATCTCGCTCTGAAAAGAGAAGACTTACGACATTTCTCGCTCCGCTCGAAATGACATGAATCGGGTTCTTCATCATCCTGCTAAACTAAGGCTTTGCGGCGGGCGCTAACGGTTTGATCTTTACTTCACGAAACCAGATTTCGGCGCCCTCGGCTTCCAGCAGAATGCGTCCCTTTTTGAGCGGGATCATTCGCGACTGATTCTGCGGGTCGGGCTGCTTGATGTCCCGGACGGTCATAACCACGCGCCCGTTCACCAATTGCTGGGCGCGGTCTCCATCGAGAATTACTTCCACCGTATTCCAACCGGTGCGGTCCTCGAAGTCGCCGGATTTCAGAACCCGGATAGAGCTTCCGGGAAAACTGTTAACGCGGGTGCCCACCTGCATGTCATCGTCATACATGGGAAGGGTGGGGTTGATGAAGAAGGCGGTCACCGCCAGCCCATCGACGATCCAGAGATCACCCGTGTCGGTTTCTTCAATCTGGCATTCGAGGGAACGCGGATAGACTCGATCGGGCCCCACGGCCAGGTACAGCAAGCCGCTATCCCGCTTGCCCTCCCCAACTCGCTTGACGCCCCACTTGTACTCAGCGTGGATGCGCACATTGGAAAATTCCTGAGTGGTGGCGAGATATCCGTTTTCACCCTCGCCGGCGGGTACATCCAGGATATGAATCGCGCCGTTTTCGACTTTAAAGACTCCGTTGGGATCGTGGTTCTTCCCGCTGGACGCCAAATAGCTGTACCACCCGTCCAAATTCCTTCCGTTGAAGAGTGACGTCCACTCGTGGTCGGCCGCCGAGGTGCTGACGGAGCTGAGCGCACCAGCCGCAAGGAGCAAGCCTATGGAGGCAAACAACACCGCTGATTTCATGCGACCTCGTCTGTTCGGAGTTCCTGATTTTGACCCTGAGCTTCGAGGAAGATCTCAGCAGGGCGCATTCGCCGGCTGCCCGTCGTCAACGGTGTAGATGTCCTGTCGGGAATCGCTGAGTTCGTCCCACCATTCAGTGGAGAGGCCAGCCGCCCAGGCCGAGCCCGCTTCGTCTTCGTCCGGCCCGAGAACGATCACGCGAACCGGTCCCGCCGGAACTCCATCCGGCACCTGCGCATGAAGCTGGCGCTGGTCGTCAATTTCGCCCACGAGTTCAATTCCCTTCATAAGTACCGCCTTGGTGTAGTATAGGCCAGGATCATTGATCTGATGGGGAGAAATCGCAGCGCCCACGGCGCTTTCGTCCCCGCGATTTTTCGTGTCGTTGGGACCAGAGGGTCGGCAGAAAAGAAATGGAAAGCCGCGGGGCTTGAAACGAGCCCCGCGCTGTGCCCGCTCAAGGATCATGAGGGTGTTCTTGATGATTCACAGACTACGGCACGGAGGTGAAGGTTGAAGTTCTTACTTCCCTCCATCAACCACGATCGTCTTGGCTTCCAGAAGCTGATCGAACTTAACGTTGCAGCCGCCGAGGTTAGCTTCGAAGACGTCGAGGTGGATATGAGTTCTGTGACTTGGCTCGATGCTGACATGTGCGCCCCTCTTGGTGCAATACTGTATCGGCTAAGCGCCGCACTGAATGAGATCCGGCTAACCGGCATCAGGCCGGACGTAGAAGCTAGCTTGTGTAGGAATGGCTTCCTGAGTCACTATGGGCGTGAGAAGGTACCGGATCGCTGGGGCACAACAATTCCCTATCAGCGCTTTGAAGTGAAAGATGACCGCTACTTTGCCAAGTACATCGAGGATCAGTTCATTCACCGCCACGAAATGCCAAGGATGTCCCGTGGACTACAGAAGAAGTTCCGAGAAAGCGTATTTGAGATATTCAGCAATGCGGTAATTCACTCTCGAACCAGAATGGGAATCTTCAGCTGCGGACAGTTTTTTCCCAAGAAGCACAGGCTGGTCTTTAGCGTGGCGGATCTCGGAATTGGCATCCGTGAAAATGTTAGGCTAGCTATTGGCAAGGAAATGGCCGCATATCAAGCAATCGTTTGGGCTACCGAGGGAACGAATACAACCAAAAAGGGAAAGATTCCCGGTGGGTTGGGCCTCAAGCTGCTGCGTGAGTTCGTCACGCTCAACCGGGGCGTTCTCCGGATCGTATCAGACGCTGGATATTGGGAACTTTCTGGAGGCCAGGTCAAGACGGCCCTGTTCCCCAATCCGTTTCCCGGTACGGTGGTCAATATCGAAATCGATACTTCGGACCAACATTCGTACGTCCTCTCGTCAGAGATATCGCCACAGGACATCTTTTGAGACAACTGGAAGGAAACGGAATGAGTCAAGCCACCAATCTGTCAGTGTTCGAGATCGTGGGTTCTTCACTGTGTGTTGCATCGGATGACGGTCAGAAGGTGCACGACCGCATCGCCTCCGCCATGAGGGAGGGCCGTACGGTGAATTTGTCGTTTCTGAATGTGACCAGCATCACGTCGGCGTTCTTAAACGCTGCAATCGGACAGCTGTACGGCGAATTCTCGGAAGATGCGATACGGACGGGTCTGCACGTCACAGACATGGAGCAGGACGACCTTGCGCTGCTGAGACGAGTTGTCGAGACAGCAAAGGCGTATTTCAGAGATAAGGAGGGGTTTACCCGTGCGGCGAACGAAGTGTTGGGAGACGAATCCTAATGCCAGCTGACACCCACGACATCAATTCGTATGCGTTTGCCGACTCGGACCGTCTTGTCCTCGACGCAAACGTCTGGCTGTTTCTATATGGGCCGACCAAGCCGGGAGATCGCCGTGCGGCAGTTTATTCGGCGGCGCTGGCAAGAATCCTGGCAGCTAGGTGCGAGGTTCACGCCGACGTCTTGGTCCTATCAGAGTTCATCAACCGTTTTGCGCGTCTCCGATATAATCTTTTGCAGTCAGTTGCCGCGGCGCCACTCGACTTTAAACAATTCCGAAACGGCGCCGATTTCAAGCCAGTCGCCAAGGAGATCGCGGGCGCGGTCCGGCGCGTATTAAGGACCTGCAGAAGGACAGAGTCTGGCTTTGCATCAGTGGACATAGCGTCTTTGATCGCGGAATACGAAAAGGGAGAGTCCGACTTTAATGACCAGATGCTTACAGAGTTATGCAGAAGTCAGGGCTTCACATTTGTGACCGACGATGCGGACTTTAAAGGAAATGGTTTAAAGCTGGTGACGGCCAACAAGAAACTTCTGGCCTGAGAGTGTCACTACGCACCAGCCCCCTCAAGAGTAGTCGCACTTCCATTTCTTGAGCAAACCCGCAAAAAGCAAGACAAACTTCGACGGGGTGGCGCATACATGCCGCCGTTTGGCATGTATGCGGATATTTCGAAGCCATCGTTCGAAGTCGCAGACATCACAAAAAACCGATGTCTGCGCCACCCGGCCATTGGCATGCGATCAGAATGCCATCCCTCAGGACTTACCCTTCGCTCGTAAAATCTTCATATAGGTCTTGTCTGGGTTTCGGTTGTCCCAGGCGCCTTTTATCCTTCTCGATAGTTGTTTGCCAAAGGTTTGGATTGTATTCGAAGACCCGGAGCATGTTATCGATGTCAAAGAGAGGTCCGGTTCCTTCGGCTTTCATCAGGACGACTGGTTTCTCATGGGCGATGCGGACGCCCAGCTCGAACATGACGTTCGGGTTGTGTCCGTCAGATCCGCAATGACAAGGTCGGCCTCGATGAGGTCATTGACGATGGTCGATTGAATCATGTCGCTGCCCTGCCGGTTGGCTGTTTTCACCGTGAAGCCACACTCCTTCGCAGCCGCGGCCGGCGTGATGAGACTCCGGAGGACTTCGAGAAAAAATCCTCTAGGATGCTTGGCATCGCGCTCGACGAACGGAAGTATCACAAATGCTGTCATTTTCGATCCCGGCGCACCCTCGGCGGGCGTCACGGTCACTGCGCTCGGTTCTGCAGCCTCGTCGCCTCCAGGAACGGCGGTCTCAGGGACTCCAGAAGTAACCCGAGATACTCACAGTTCTCGCGGAAGATCTTCGCGAATTCATCATGCACGTCAGAGGCCGAATTGCTTGGTGAGAACATTCCCGAGATATTTCATATCGGGCAGGTTGCTGCCCTTGTTGTTTGAAACAGTTAAGGCTCTCATTGTAGCTCTCTTGACTTGCTGGCGCTGCTTGCCGCATAAAGCCGCAAGGCCAGTCTTTGGCGCGGCGCGCCGAAGTAGGCTTCACAAACATGACAGAGGTCCGAACTCCTTTGGGGTTGGGTGGTGGCGTCATTTGAACGCCCCAAGCGCAGTCATTCCCGAAGTATGCTCCACGAACATGACACGAGTCGTTGAAGCGAACCCCTTTGGGGTTGGGTGCTGGTGTTATTTGAACGCCCCAACCGCAGTCATTCCCGCGAAGGCGGGAATCCACTGTGCTTGACTCCGTGTTTCCAAGAACTTCAAGAATGGATTCCCGCCTGCGCGGGAATGACTGGCGCCTCGAAAGGGTCGCCATTTCAACGCACCCTCATTCCGAATGACACGAGCCCGCGTTGTCACCTCAAACCCGACGCTCCTCGAAGCTATGCTAAAATTCTAGTGTTGTTCCGTGACAGGCGCGCTCGCGCCTATGATTGTCTTATGCCCACAGTCGGAATGATAAGTCTCGGCTGCCCGAAGAACCTGGTCGATAGCGAGGTCATGCTCGGGCAGCTTGCCAGCCGTGGCTGGGACCTGGTGACTCGTCCCGACGAGGCCGACGTGTTGATCGTGAACACCTGCAGCTTCATCGAGCCTGCCAAACAGGAGTCTATCAACACGATTCTGGAGATGGCCGGGCACAAGAAAAACGGGCGGGCACGGCGTCTGGTGGTGGCCGGATGCTTAGCCGAGCGCTACCGCGAGGAGATTCTGAAAGAGATGCCCGAAGTTGACTTTGTGATAGGCACGAACGAGCTTGAGCGCGTGGTAGAGGCGTGCGAGGGCGGCGATGGAGGCAAGACCTCAAACCGGCCTTGGGACCCCTATCTTTATACCGAATTCACGCCGCGCGTGCTCTCCACGCCCGCTTACTCCGCTTACTTGAAGATCGCCGAGGGGTGCGACCATCCGTGTAGCTTCTGCGTGATTCCGCAGATGCGCGGAAACTTCCGCTCGCGGCGCTTTGAATCTGTGGTTCGCGAGGCGGAGAACCTGGCCCGGCAAGGTGTGCGCGAATTGGTGCTGGTGGGGCAGGACACCACCAGTTACGGGGCCGACTTGGGCCTGAAGGATGGCCTGGCCTTACTGCTGGAAGAGCTGGCGAAGGTTCCCGAGCTGGTCTGGGTGAGGTTTCTCTACTGCTACCCGAACCTCGTCACCAGCCGCTTGATTGAGGCCGTGGCAAGCTCGCCCAAAATCGCCAGCTACTTCGACATTCCCTTGCAGCACGCGAGCCGCGCAGTGCTCAAGGGAATGCGCAGAGGCTCCGACGGGTCACACTTTCTGAAAATGCTGGGCAAGATTCGGGCTGCTATCCCCAACGTCACGCTGCGCACCACCATGATTGTCGGGTTTCCCGGCGAGACGGAAGATGATTTCCGCGCTCTTCGTGATTTCGTAGAAGAAGCTCAGTTCGATCACTTGGGTGTGTTCACCTATTCGAATGAGGAATCGAGCGCGGCCTTTGCTCTGCCGGGTGCGGTGCCGTCCCGAGTGGCGAAGAAGCGCCAGAAAGACATCCTCGATCTGCAACGAAAGCTCTCGCGCCGTAAGCTTCGGGCCAAGGTGGGAGAGCGCCTGCCGGTGCTTGTCGAGGGCAGGGCTGAAGAGTCTGAAATGCTGCTGGCCGGGCGGTTGGAATCCCAGGCGCCGGAAATCGACGGCCGGGTGCTGATCAACGATTTCGAGGGAACGGAGCCGGTGGCGGGTGAATTCCGCTGGGCGCGAATAAGTCAAGCGGGTGATTATGACCTGGTCGCGAGGTTGGAAGCTGAGCGATTCGCCGAATTTTCGGCTAGCCTCCTCGCCGAGCCTATTTTAGGCGGGCTGGGCGTAAATGACCGCGTCGCGGGGCCCCGGCTGGTCCAGATTCAGCCCCTGGGGGTTCGCTGAATTGGGGCCGGGGCAGACTGCTGGCCAAATCAGAATATTACGAAACGAAACCGTCAACTTGCTGAAAACAAAGGATCGCGATTTTGAAAGCCGTCAGGTCATTGAAAATAAGTGGCTTATCTTGGGAAAGCCGTCAACACATTGATAACAAAGATGGTTACCTTCGTGCTTAGATCGATGCTTTCCAAGTGCTGCGTACAATCCAGCTTGGGCCAGTTTGTCTAAAGGGTTGCCATGCGCTGCCCGACCTGTAAGGGTGAGACAACCTTCAAAAGCAACCCCTTTCGGCCGTTCTGCAGCGAGCGGTGCAAGATGATCGATCTTGATAACTGGCTATCGGGGCGATATCGCATCTCGACTCCAATCGATCGTCGGGAGGAAGCCGTCAAATCTGAAGGGAGCGCCGACAACGAACTTGGAGATTCCAGCGGCAGCGAGTAAGCGGCCCACTTTGGCCGTCTGGATTGCGACCTTCGGCGGCCTGGGTTACTTTCCAGTCGCGCCAGGAAGCGCAGGCGCGGCGGCTGGCGTGGCTGCCGTGGTGGCGCTCTCACGGTTGCCGATTGCAACCGCTTGGGTGTCAGTCTTGGTTGGGATTACAGCGGCGGTCATCTTCACCGCGGGTGTTCCGGCTGCGACTAGCGCCGAGAATTATTTTCGCCGCAAGGATCCGGGCCACGTTGTCATCGACGAGGTGGTGGGGCAGATGGTGACGTTGCTGGCGAATCCGCGGCCTGGCTGGAAGGGCTTGGTCGCGGCGTACCTGCTGTTTCGCGCAATTGACGTAATCAAACCGTTTCCAGCTCGGCGGCTGGAGCACCTGAAAGGCGGCTGGGGGATTATGCTGGATGATGTCGCTGCCGGTCTCTGGAGCCTCGTCGCCTTCACGTTGGTAGGGCATTGGCTGAAATGAGTCTGTGGAAGAAACCCAAAGGCGAGGGCGTGGATAAGCCCACCGCAATTACCGCGAGACCGCGGGTGGAGCAGGTGGTGCCGCGAATGGCCATTCCCGGAGGGGAGATCGCGCTGCGCGGCCGCGGGTTTACTGAGAACGGGCACGTTCGTCCCCAGGTGCGGTTCGGGGATCAGCCGGCGAACGTGATGGTGAGCTCTCCAACCTCACTGATTGTGCAAGTCCCCGATGGAGCCACCAGCGGCGAGGTGACAGTGGACACGGGTCGGGCGGTGAGCGCTCCCGTGTCGGTTACCGTGGGCGTTACCATCGCGGAAAGCCTTCACCCGGTAGCAAACCCTGCCGTTGACGCAGCCGGCAACATTTTCAGTACGTTTAGCGGCGGCCGCGGGCAGAAGGTGCCGGTTTCCGTATTCAAGATTGACAACAATCGGTCCACGCGCCCCTTTTTGGGTGACGTCATGAACGCCACCGGCCTGGCTTTCGGCAGTGATGGGATGCTTTACGTTTCGAGCCGGCTCGAAGGCGTGGTTTACCGGGTAACACCCGATGGCCGCCGCGAAGTTTATGCGGAAGGGATGGGCGTGGCCACCGGTGTAGCCTTTGACCGCGACGGCAACCTCTATGTGGGCGATCGCAGTGGGACCATTTTCAAGATCCATCCCGACCGTCAGATTTTTGTTTTTGCCACGCTAGAGCCGAGTCTCGCGGCTTATCATCTCGCTTTCGGGCCCGACAGTTATCTCTACGTGACCAGCCCGACGACGTCGAGCTTCGATCAGGTTTTTCGCATCTCCGCCGCGGGTGACGTCAGCAGCTTTTACCGGGGACTGGGCCGGCCTCAGGGCCTGGCCTTCGGCACTGACAACGCTCTCTACGTAGCTGCTAGCCTAGCCGGGCGCCGGGGCGTGGTGCGGCTGAGCCCTGACGGCGGTGACGCCGAACTCGTCATCTCCGGACAGGGAATCGTGGGGCTTGCCTTTACACCGCATCGGGCGATGGTGGTGGCGACGGGGGACTCGCTCATCGAGCTTTTTCTGGACGTTGAAGGACGGCCACTGTGAGAAGCAGGGGTTAGTGATTAGTGGCAAGTGGCTAGTGGCAGCGCTAACCACTAGCCACGAACCCCTGACCACTGCCTTTCTATGGATGCGGAAATCATCGCCGTCGGCTCCGAGCTCCTCACCCCGTTCCGCCAGGACACCAACTCTCTTTACCTCACGGGCAAGTTAAATAGCCTCGGAATCGACGTGCGGTTCAAGACCATCGTCGGGGACGACCGGACGCGCCTGGCCGAGTCGCTGCGTGCGGCGCTGGCACGGTCGGAGCTGGTGATTATGAGCGGCGGCCTCGGCCCCACTGAAGATGATCTCAACCGAGAGGTGGCTGCGGAGGTGTTGGGCCGCTCCCTGCACTTGGTTGACGAACTGAAGCAACGAATGCAGGAGCGCTGGGCGCGGCTGGGACGGCCCATGCCGGAGAACAATCTGCGGCAAGCGATGGTGCCCGAGGGAGCGACGTGGCTCGTCAACGCGCGCGGGACCGCGCCGGGCCTGTGGATGGAAGAGAGCGGCAGCATTTTGCTGCTTCTACCGGGACCGCCCGCCGAGTTGGAGGCGATGTTTGAAGCCGCTTGCATGCCCCTACTCGCTCCGCGCAGTGGGGGCCACCGGCTGCGCACCCGTGTCTACAAAGTGGTCGGGCTGCCCGAGTCCGAAGTCGACAGCCGCATTGCCCCTTTCTACAAGCCTTACACGAATCCGGAGACAACCATTCTCTCCACACTGGGCACCATTGAGGTTCACCTGCGGGCGCAAGCATCGAGCGACGGGGAGGCTGACACGCTGCTCACCGAAGTGGGGGATAAGATCGAGTTGGCGCTCGGCGACCATATCTTTTCCAGTCGCGGGGAATCTCTGGAAGAAGTCGTGGGAATGTACCTGGTAATGAGGCAGAGGACTGTGGCAGTAGCTGAGAGTTGTACGGGCGGCCTGCTCTCTGAGCGCCTCACTCGCGTGCCTGGGAGCTCCAGTTTCTTCCTGGGCGGAGTCGTCTGTTACAGCAACGACCTTAAAACTCGTTTGGTGGGCGTGCCGGCCGAACTGATCGCGACGGATGGTGCTGTCTCCAAGCCTGTGGCACAGGCGCTGGCCGAGGGCATCCGTCGGCGCACGGGCTCGTCGCTCGGCGTCGGCATCACCGGCATCGCCGGTCCGGGTGGCGGCACGCCAGAGAAGCCAGTTGGGCTTGTCTTCGTTGCCTTGGCGGACGATCACTCTACGGAAGTGCGTCAGTTCCGTTTTCCAGGCGAGCGCGAGCGAGTGCGAACTTGGACCTCGGTGGCTGCGCTGGAGATGATCCGCCGGCGCGTGAGGGATTAGGCTGTTCCTGGCAGCATGAGGGCCTTCGTTGCCATTGACCTTCCCGACGAGATTCGAGCGGCGCTGGCGCGTGAGCAAGCGCGGCTGAAGGCCGCCTGCGCGCATCATCGCCACGTTCGTTGGACGCGTCCCGAGGGCTTGCATCTTACGCTGAGATTCCTGGGCGAAATTGAGCAGGCACAAGCCGCGTCAGCTATCGCGGCCTTCCAAGGACTTGGGAGGTTCGACCCGTTCAAGGTGGAAGTGAAGGGTTTCGGCTTTTTCCCCGACCCGCGGCGGCCGCGCGTCTTTTGGGTCGGTCTTCAGGCTCCCGCGTCGCTGACTGAACTCGCGGCAAGAGTGGAAGCGGCCCTCGAACCGCTCGGTTTTCCAGGTGAGCACCGGCCTTTCAAGCCGCACCTCACGCTTGCTCGTTTTGATCGTCCTCAGTCACCTGCAGCCTTAGCGGAGGCAACTGAAGGATCATCCGTACGCAGCTTTGGGCAGTTCGAGGTCAGCGAGTTCTTTCTGTTTGAAAGCCGGCTGCGGCTGGGCGGCGCTGAGTACTTCAAATTGGCGCGATTTCCGGCGCCGCAGTCGGCGTAGCAAGGAAGAACGGACCTATTGCTTCGCCGCCGAAGCTGCCGGCGTGCAGAATTGGTCGAAGGCGCGAGTGAGGTCGTCCGCGATTGAGAAAGAATCGCGCCCCTCAATGTCGCGTCGCTCAAGCATGAACACCAGCTTGCCGTCGCGCAACAGCGCGATGGAAGGCGACGACGGAGGGTAACCCGTGAAGTAACTGCGAGCGCGATCCGTAGCGTCGCGGTCCTGCCCGGCAAACACTGTCGCCAGGATATCAGGACGAGCGGGATGATTCAGCGCCTGCGCTACGGCCGGCCGCGCTTTGCCCGCCGCGCAGCCGCAAATGGAGTTGACCACCACCAGCGTGGTTCCGCTGCTCTTGGTGCCCAGCAGGGCGTCTACTTCTTCGGGTGTCTGTAACTCGCGAAAGCCGATGTTCGTGAGCTCCTCGCGCATGGGTGCAACGAATTCTTCAGGGTACATAAGGGCTCTCCTTGACCTCAGATTTTCAGCCGAGACAATCCGAAATGAAGGATTCGAGTTTGATTTATCCATCTTGCGTCAGTTCCACTTAGAGCGTATCGAGATCGCTTTCGGCCGTTTTTCGATACTTTAGGATATCACATCAGCAGCACGCGCCTGCGCTAACTCCTAACTCTGCGCCCAGTGCAAATCAGAAGCCGGCGTCGAGGTCCACAAACTGAAGCTCGTGCAGCCGCTGATAAATCCCGCCCTGCGCGATCAGGTCTTCGTGGCTGCCCTCTTCGGAAATTCGGCCATCGTCGAGCACTAGAATCCGGTCGGCGCGGCGCACGGTTGAAAGCCGGTGTGCGATGACGAGAACGGTGCGGCCTTCCATGAGATTCTGCAGCGCGCGCTGCACCAGCATTTCAGACTCGGTGTCCAACTCGGAAGTCGCCTCGTCCAGAATCAGGATGGGTGCATTCTTCAGTAAGGCGCGAGCGATTGCGATCCGTTGGCGCTGACCGCCCGACAGCCGCTGGCCGCGCTCGCCAATCATGGTCTCGTAACCATCCGGCATCGCCGTGATGAAGTCGTGCGCCAGAGCTGCGCGCGCGGCCTCTTCGACGGCTGCGCGGCTGTAAGATCCGTGCCCGTACGCGATGTTGGCAAACGCGGTGTCATTGAAGAGGATGGTCTCTTGGGTCACCATCCCAACCTGAGCGCGCACGGAACTCAGGGTGGCGTCGCGCAGATCGCACCCATCCATCAGGATGCTGCCGTTCGTCGGATCGAAGAAGCGCGGGATGAGGTTCGCCAGGGTCGTCTTGCCTGCGCCGCTCGGGCCTACCACCGCTACCACTTCACCGCTACGAATGCGCAGGTTGATCCCTCGCAGGATCGGCTGGCCGGGCTCGTAGGTGAAGTCTACGTTCTCAAATGCGAGCTCGCGCGAGAAGCGCGGCAGTACGACCGCTCCCCTTTTTTCGGGCATCTCGGAATGCACATCGAGGTACTGGAAGACCTTCTCCGATGATCCCACAGCTTGCTGAAAGGCATTATTCACGCCGGTCAGCCGCTTGATGGGCTCGTACATTTTGATGAGCGCGTACAGGAAGCCCAGAAACCCGCCGGTGGTCTGGGCGTTGTGGAGAATTTCGTTGCGGGCGTAAAGCAGCAGACCGGCGATGGTAATGGAACCGAGCACTTCCATCAACGGCGAACTGAGAGCGTGCGCCCGCACCCAGCGAAGGTTCAGCCTCAGCAGGCGGCGAGTGGCCGCGCGAAACTTGGCCACTTCGAACAGCTCCATCCCGAATGCCTTCACAATGCGGATGCCGCTGAAGGTCTCTTGCAGAATGTTGTTGATCTCCGCCATTTTGTCCTGGCTGAAGCGGCTGGAGCGGCGGATGTAGCGCCCGATCTTCGACGACGGTATCACCACCACTGGAACCAGCACGAGCGAGATAAGGGCGAGCTTCCAGTCGTAGTAGAACAGCACGCACATCAGGGCGATCAGCGTGAATGTTTGCTGCAGTGAGTCGGCCGAGACTTGCGAAACGGCGCTTTGCACCTTGTCAACGTCATTGGTGACGCTCGACATCAGGTTGCCCGTTGGATTGCGGCCAAAAAAGGCCATGGACTGCTCGATGATCTTGGAGTAGAGGCGGTTCCGCAGATCCTTCACCACGGAGTGTCCGACGTAGTTGATGAAGTAAGTCGCGAAATACTCCGACAGACCTTTGAGGATCGTGACTCCCACCAGAGCCACGGCGACTTGAGTCCAGATGTTGTGTATGCTGCGCGGCAAAAGATCATGCAGGTAGAGCGCGCCGCCAAGAGAGCGCCAGTTGAAGAGGACAATGCTGGTGGGCGCCGCGCGATGCGGTGCGAGCACCCCGTCAAACACAGGCTTGATGAGCAAGGCCAGCAGCGCCTCACACGCCCCGACGACGATCATCAGCAGAATCGCCGCGAAGAAGCGCGCGCTGTAGGGACGGACGAAGCTAACGAGTCTGCGAACCTGGCTCATCTTGACTTCCGATTCAGAGGTCTCGTGCAGCCAACGTTTACTCTGGACCCGCTTACCGGAGTCCTTCGAAGTAACTCGGTAAACGGCGGCGGACTCGCGGCAGCGTTAGACCTGCATCTGCGTATGCCAAAACTATGCTAGTGCCCGCATGACTGGGGCGTCAAGCATCGGAGTTCCGGCGTGTCGACAGCACGTGTTCGGTCTTCGCATCGCCGGGAGAAGGCTGACGTTGACATCGCCAGCTCTGTGTCTCGTTATGCCTCAGTGAGCTTGCGTAACCTGTACGGCTCCGCCTATACTGATGTCACACTACCGCGGGTCAGTTCGCTGATTGGCCGTGGTCGTGGGCCTGTAGCTCAGGTGGCTAGAGCGCACCCCTGATAAGGGTGAGGTCGGTAGTTCAACTCTACCCAGGCCCACCAAGCCTTTCTACCCGTAGGCCGCGCACTCTACCAGCTATTTGCTCGTCCCCGGTCTGCCGTCGTTTTGGGCAGTGAAGATGGCCTGAACCGGCATGTTCGCGTCGAAGGCCAGATTAAAGAAGCCCACCATCATCTCATCCCAGCTCTGGTCTCCCCATCGTACCTCTTTCGTCGGATCGGCATTATCCGGGTTGCTCGCCGAGTTGTCGAAATGCGCCGTGCACTCGATCTTCGTCCCCTTGGGAAGAACGATAGGCTCGGCGAGTGTATACCAAAGCTGCCAATGCCAGTTGTAGTGAGGCACGCGCAGGATGGTCTCGGTTCTGCCGTCGGGAAACGCCAGGCGATATTCGAAGTCTTTTCCGCGCCCGTGCATGTGCGGATGCAAAGAAAGCAGCGTCACCTGGGTATGCACGGTGAACTCGGCATCGACTCGATGATTGGGATCGCCCGGCGGAATCACGAACGTCCCGTTGGTGGCCGACAGCGTGAGCACGCGTTCTTTGGGTGGCTCCTTGGCGAACACCAGCCCCACCTTGCTGCGATCCGGACCGGGCGTGCCGTCGGTGGTGTAATGAATCTCAAAGACGATGTCGGACCCCGCCTTCACCAACTTCGCCTGGCCCGGCGGCAGCGTCTCCGGAGGCTGGCCAGGAGCGTAGCCTACCAGGAAGTCGCTGGGTAAGGCGCTGGTGTCTACATTGTCTCCCTTCGGTTTGGGCGCCACGAAGAAAACACCCGGCTTCTCACCCTCGAGCCAGTGCGATCCCGGCTCGCGGACATAGGCGATGATGTGATGCACGTGAGCGCGGTTGTCGGGACGCGCTTCAGCAAACTGCACCCAATTATCTTCAGTGAACCCGGTGGGAATAATGACTTTCTGGTAGTCGATCACGCCATGCGCCGGGATGTGGTACGTCGAGGGCATCTCGAAGACCACGTCCGGTTTCGGAATGGCCCAACCCGACGTGAACTCGACGGGAGGCGGCAGGTCTTTGGGATCACCCTCGGGCGCGCCGGCATCGGCCCACGCGCAAATCGTGTCGATGTCCTTCTGCGTTAGCGACCGGGCATTTGAGAACTTCCCGTAGTGCGGGTCGGCGAACCAGGGCGGCATGATTCTTTGGGTCACTGCCTCTTTCATGGCCGCGGCCCACGGTTGGGTTTGTGCGTAGGTCAGCATCGAAAACGGAGCGGCTTCGCCGGGCCGATGGCACCCCTGGCAGTTCTTCTGAATAATCGGCGCTACGTCCCTTGAGAACGTCACGTTCGACGCGTCAGCCGCTCGCTGCGCGAGCAGGAGTGGTGCAAAGGAAAACGCCAGCAGGACCAGCAGACCCGAAATCCGCTTGGCGCTCATCGCGTTGTCCTTCCACCGAGTCACCTGTTGGTTGCCGCCGGTGCTTGTCACCATGCCCTTACCGATTGTGTCCATGAGGGCTGTGCCTCTTCCTTGGGTTCGTTTTCTGATTTTGCACGATTTTCGCCCGAAAGTCAGGTTCGGTCGCGGTAGGGACGCTGGTTACCCAACGCCCCCCGCACGGATCCGTACTTGAAGAATTACCTCATACGGCTCTTACCTCGGATGCGTAACGGCGAAACGCACGCTGGGG